>Ga0192235_1122_pt1 | contig 2448 bp, 4 predicted proteins | sample Koala_Koa27_C3_FD_131230 | JGI IMG/M metagenome (GOLD analysis project Ga0192235, IMG submission 131230) | Enriched cells from koala feces incubated with labeled cellulose particles, San Francisco Zoo, California, United States - Koala_Koa2-7_C3 ... | reverse complement strand
CAACCACCACATGCGCCCGCTGTGCGTTCGATTTGGCGATAATAAGAATGCTGACGGCAGCATGTGGGTTGACAGGGATATTCTCTCCACCGCCGTGCCGGTGGATAAACTGATGGAAGTAACTGACGCAATGCTTGACATGAAATTAAATAAGGAAGAAACCAAGGGCATTGCTGAAGACGATTGCGATTGTGATGATGACTGCGGGGAAGATTGTAAATGTAAAGGAGCATAAGAATGCTACTTCATATTAATAAAAATTCCAGTATGGTTCAGCGTATTGAGGAGGACAGCAATGATATCGCTATCATTGCCGCCCGCCTTAGTAATGAGCTGGGCGGATGGGCACAGTATAAAGAACTTGCTGCTAATAATGCTGCACGGTATGAGACAATTATGGTACAGCGATTCCAGCATACCCTTGTCGCCTTGAATGATTTGGTTGTGGCTATGAGGACAAGGATGACGGAGAAAGAAGAAAGCCAGTGGCAGAATTTTTGTAGTAGTGTTCTGGCAAGGGAAAGCTAATTATGGGCGCAAAAGTTAATTTAGCAGGGCAAAAATTTGGGCGACTGTTAGTATTATATGATACCGGTGAGCGGAAGAATAAGCATGTTGTCTGGCACTGCCGTTGTGATTGCGGAAATGAGGTGGATGCCAGAGGCGATAACCTTACTTCCGGCCTCGCAAGGTCGTGCGGCTGCTATAACAGAGAGCGCGTGGCCGAAGTACAAGCTACACATGGGATGAGTAGACATGGGGGAACCCACCCTGTATATTGGGTATGGCATGGCATGCTTCAGCGTTGTAAGAATCCGAATGACAAGAGATACAAATACTACGGCGGCCGTGGTATTACCGTTTGCGACGAATGGCACGACGCTGAAAAGTTTATCGGGTGGGCTGTTCTTAATGGCTGGGAGAAAGGCTTAACGCTCGATCGCATCGATAATAACGGCAATTACAAGCCTGATAACTGTCGGTGGGTAACCCGGAAAGTGCAGTCGCGGAATATGCGCTCCAACCACCTCATTGCTTTCAACGGTAAAACGCAAACTATAGCGGAGTGGGCGGAAGAAATAGGTATAAATGGGAGCACGCTTTATAACCGGATTAACGTCTCCGGCTGGCCGATCGAACGCGCGCTCGCTGAGCCAGTTAAGCAACATCTAACCGTCAGGAATTATCATGGTTAGGGTATCATGGCATAACTTTACTGGAGGTCTAGTTACTACAACATTAGCAAGTAGGTATGACCTCCAGAAGTTTGGTACATTCCTTCAAGCATGTACTAATGTGATCCCTAACATACATGGCGACATCGAACGTCGCCCGGGTATGGAATATATTACTACACTAGATAGTTGTGCGTATCTATTACCTTTCCAGTTTTCATCCGAACCAGATCAAAACTATCTTTTAGTTTTTACGCCAGATAATATTTGCGTATATAACCAAACCCTAGGTTGTTTTGAGCCCAACGTTTCTTGCTGCGCCACTGCTTGCATTTGCAGTTATACTTGTAGTTACTGTTATACAAGCAGTGGATTAGTTAGTATTCCCGTTGGTGTTAGCGTAACCATTTATATGTCTGGCGGAGGCGGCGGCGCTGGCGACTATGGACCTTGGGGATGCAACTGTATCTGCATTCCAGGCGGAAATGGGCAATTAATAATTTGCACTTTTATTAATCAGTATCCCACTTGGTGCTTCCTTCTTGGTTGCGGGGGATGTGGAATCCCTAGTAGTTCTTGTGTTGTCTGACTCGAAGGGATTCCAGTCTTCCTTTGGCGTGACTGTCATGTCTGGTTCATAGTTTTCGTCGACAAAACGGGTGCAGCCACACGCCACGCCAATAAGCCCATAATACCCGGCAGAATCACGGTAGATATTGTATTCGCATGCGCCAGTTACACTGTTCCAACACACAGTTACGTGGTCGCCCGCCACCCAGTCGGTTGGGTAGCGGAACATAATGCAACGGGCGCTAGAGGGCAGGGATTCAATGCCATCACAGTCAACGGCAGAGACTTTATAGCCAAGGCAGGAGCATAGGTTCATGGCGTATTCACAGCAGTAGCAGCAGTTGTAGCAGCCAGCGCTGCTGTTCCAGTCACAGCAGCCGCAGACCATGCCGCAGGTGGGGGTGACTTGCACATTGATAGGGCAGGTGAGCGACTGATTTAAGGCTACATTTGTTAATTCCCAACAATAAGACCCTACATTTCCACTTCGTGTAATTTTATACAATGGATGATTTTCATGGGCAAGATATACAACATCACCCACTTGTGCATAGCTAATTTCGGGTACTTCAGCTATGGAATATGGACTACAAATAGCCATAATAATCTACTTTACTATCCATTCGCCTAACACGTACAAGTATATCTGACGCAAAGCCAACCCGGGCATCCCGGGCTGCTTGAGCTACTGCTACCGCTAGCA
>Ga0192235_1114_pt1 | contig 2771 bp, 5 predicted proteins | sample Koala_Koa27_C3_FD_131230 | JGI IMG/M metagenome (GOLD analysis project Ga0192235, IMG submission 131230) | Enriched cells from koala feces incubated with labeled cellulose particles, San Francisco Zoo, California, United States - Koala_Koa2-7_C3 ... | reverse complement strand
CAAGCCAACGCACAGCTTTATCAGCAGAATCAACAAATTTTAGCAACTGCACAAGCCACGATGAACAACACTGCAATCGCCGCAAAATACGCACAGATTTCGGCAATTAACAGTGAAGTTTCATTGCAGCTACAATCCAAACAGTTAGCTTATCAAAAAGCAGATTTCTGGTTAAAATAATGTTGATAAAAAAATAGGATGAACAGTAAAATCCCTTTCATTGGAGATTCTTCTCAGATGAAAGGGATTTTTTTCATCGATTCTTAACGAAGTACGCTTCGCATGAAATAAAGTAGAAAAAATTGGTGATTACCAAGCTGTTGTGCTATTCTTAAGCAGTACGCTTAATAGAACGGAAAATCGATATCGAGGTAATTGCATCCGACCAGATTGCTTTTGTCACGGTCAAATTCATCGTTTGGCTATGATGCCGAGAATACAGATGGACTTCGTGCAACAACGGTACCGGTAGTTCTGCACATTCGTCCATCCGGTTTTGTGGGTGATGGCAATCCGGAGATTCCACCCACACCGGATCTATATGCACAGCTTTTGGCACAGATTGGCGAAATTCACAGTGGTGCATCTGCTTATGAATTAGCTGTGGAAAGTGGATATTCTGGGACTTTGGAAGAGTGGCTCTTGTCGTTGAAGGGCAATACTGGTTCTGATAGAGTTTGATAAGGATGATTATAATGTTTTGCTGGTTGCCAATAAATATCAGATCGGATTTGATCAGCCGAAGCTCTGTGCCATGTATGTGTTGAAAAAACTGAAGGGTGTCTTGGCTGTGCAGACGTTATCCCACCTGAATCGCATTTGTCCGCCGTTTGAGAAAAAAACTTTGTGCTGGACTTCGTGAATACCTATGAGGAAATTACGAAGGCATTCTCGATTTACTACACGATGACGCTATTATCCAACTCGATAACGTCGGCAGATAATCTTTATATGCGATTGGCTAGAATCCATACTAAATTCAAGGCAGCATCACATTGATATGATACCGCCTAAAAAATATCATTTTTTTAAGTTCCGAAAATAAGTACACAAAAATTCAAAGAAATTCGCCACTTCTTCCTGCTTTTGTACACGATTGTGCAGCTTTAAAACAATATCACGCTGACAAATCGGTTCGGCAATCGGTAATAGCCGCACTAAACTCATATCTTCTTGTCCCCAGGTATAATGCGCCAGAATCCCACACCCAGACTGCCTGCAATCAGATTCTTCACTGTGTCCGGACTATCACTCTCATAAATAATTTTCGGTACAAAACCAGCGTGAAGACAATAGCGATCACAAATGGTTCGAATGCTTTGCGAACCCATCAGACTAATAAAATCCTGTTGGGCAAAATCCTGCAAAAAAACGCTGTCGCAATTTGCGTATGCGGAGTACAGCGGAACTGCCATAAAAATACGTTCTGTAAAAATCTGATAATGATCCTTTGTATCCGCTGGCTTCTGAAAAAAAGATCTCGTAAAAATCGTAATATCTGCATCTTCACATTGCGGATTTTGAATCAAACGAAAATTCAACCCGTCATGTTCCTTTTGATAGGATATCAATGCCTTTGTGACAAGCGTCGATGCCGCCAGCACATGGAGACGAATTGTTTTGCTCCGAATATGTGCCAATTCTTGAAGCGTTTCAAGAATCTGGTGTAGTTCTTCTAAGATTGGTGTCAATGTTTTTTGTAAATATTCCCCATATTCTGTCAGAATAATATTTTTGCCGCTATGCACAAATAACGGTACGCCCAATTCTCGTTCTAATCTATGAATACTCTGACTCAAAGATGGCTGGGCGATGTGCAGTTGTTCCGCCGTATGGGTAACGTGCAAATTTTTTGATACGGCATAAAAATATTCCAATTGTAAAAGTTCCATCGTAAAAAAGCTTCTTTCCAAATTTTAAGAAATATTGCACGATCTTTTCAGCGTGGCTTTAGAAATATACATAAGATCAAACCTATGAATCTGATTGTATTTTGAAATGAAAAGAGAAAATGGGGGTATATCTAATAGGTTTCGAATTATGATAACCTATTTTATTATATATTGGACAAACGAATTTGTCAAGTGTATAATAAAGATGTAAGCAAAATCACAAACCATAAATGAAAAGGAGTGTATCAATATGAATCTGCAAAAAGAGACAGATGTCCTTTCTAAATTCAAGATGCTGAATCAGATCGCAAAACCGAATGGTATCTGTGTGTTCGGTTCGATTGTTTCATGAGTTGATGCAAGACTATAATATCGATCTTGCTATCTACAATCGGAGCATAGAGGGACTGACCATTGATACGGCAGAAAAGTACATAATCCCCTGCATTGAGTTATTAAAACCTCGTATTATTTTACTGTATTTTGGAGAAGAAGAATTACAATCCGGCAGCAAAGCTATTCCTGCGCTAATAGAATCCTACCGTTAGCTTTTGTATCAGCTGCACACAGCAATACCGGACAGCAAATTGACGATCATTTCTGTAAACGAAGAAATCACAGGCGGAAAAGCATTTAACCAGGCACTGCGGGAACTGGCGGCAGAATATGGCTGTGCTTATGCAGACGCACCCAGCGGCAATTTTGACAACATTTATGCATTGCACTTATTACATACACTGCGTACTTTTTTCTTTGACCGTTCTTTAACAATGTCAGAAGCATTGCAATATTTTTCTATATCATAAGAGGTAAAATATAAGTGAAATTCTGGAAACGATTATGCTGATTTTCTTTGGATGCAGTTGGCCGATTAATCTG
>Ga0192235_1105_pt1 | contig 2896 bp, 7 predicted proteins | sample Koala_Koa27_C3_FD_131230 | JGI IMG/M metagenome (GOLD analysis project Ga0192235, IMG submission 131230) | Enriched cells from koala feces incubated with labeled cellulose particles, San Francisco Zoo, California, United States - Koala_Koa2-7_C3 ... | reverse complement strand
GTTTCTTACTTCAGCTCCATGACAACATCTACGCCAGTAGGAATCTCCAGCTTTTGTAGTGCGTCTGTCGTCTTCTGTGTCGGACAAATGACATCAATCAATCTCTTGTGGGTACGACGCTCAAACTGTTCACGGCTATCCTTATATTTGTGTGTTGCACGTAGGATGGTGATAATCTCCTTATCGGTCGGTAGTGGAATCGGCAGGGTACGCAGTCCACTCTGACACGGACTGAGGTTCGTGGCGGCGGCAGAAAGCCGTGGCGTCAAAAGGGTACGGGTCATGCGAGACAAGGCTCTATTCGTGCGCCACAATGGACACATGGTGGTGTAGCACTGGGACCGAAGCCGAGAAGTTATCGCTACAGTTTGACGAAAAAGACACGCCGTCTGGCAATGAAGTCGGCACTGTCTTCAAAGGTACAGAACGAAAACATGATTGTTTTGGATAGCTTGGAACTAGAGGGTTATAAGACAAAGCCAGTCGTAAAAATGCTGGAGGCACTGAACGTTACTGGAAAAGCACTTCTGGTGACTGCGACAACGGATCAAAAAGTTGTGAAGAGTGCCGCAAATATCCCAGGCGTTAAAACTGCCGCAGTTAACACCCTAAATGTATATGACATTCTGAATTACGATAAGTTTATCGTATTGAAGGATGCTGTTTCGAAAATTGAGGAGGTGTATGCAAAGTGAAAGCACTGCAGGATATTATTCTGAAACCGGTAATCACTGAACGCAGCGTGGACAGCATGGCTGAAAGTAAATACACCTTTAAGGTTGCCAAAAACGCAAACAAGATCGAAATTGCACAGGCAGCAGAAGCACTGTTTCAGGTGGAAGTTGTCAAGGTGAATACCTTAAATTGCACTGGACATACAAAGCGTATGGGCCGTTTTAAGGGCAAGCGTCCGGACTATAAAAAGGCAATTATCACCATCAATCCGGAACCGTCACCGGATCGGGACGGAAAGAAGCGGAAGGGCACCATCGAATTCTTCGACGGTATGTTCTAAAAGGCTGCTTCACGTATTGGAGTGATGCTCCCGCAAATCATGGCATTAAGGAGTGAAACGAATGGCTATCAAGAGCTATAAGCCGACGACCCCGTCACGCAGAAACATGACGGTAACGGATTATTCCGGGTTGTCGAAAGTAAAGCCGGAGAAAAGCCTGCTGGAACCGATGAAAAAAAATTCCGGCAGAAACAGCTACGGTCGTATTACCGTTTGTCACAGAGGCGGCGGAAACCGCAGAAAATATCGTGTGATCGATTTTAAGCGGAACAAGGACGGCATGAACGCCAATGTCCTGACTCTGGAATATGACCCGAACCGCAGTGCTTTTATCGCATTGGTGCAGTATGAAGATGGCGAAAAACGCTATATTCTGGCTCCAGACGGTCTGAAAGTGGGCGACACCGTTCGTTCTGGCACAGATGCAGATATCAAGTCGGGCAATGCATCGGAAATGAAGGATATTCCGGTCGGTACGTTTATTCATGCAATTGAGCTTTATCCCGGAAAGGGCGCACAGCTGGTGAGAAGTGCAGGAAACATGGCACAGCTCATGGGCAAAGAGGGCGGTTTTGCACTCGTTCGTCTGCCTTCCGGCGAAATGCGTCGTGTACTGATTACCTGTCGTGCATCGATTGGTCAGGTTTCAAACCTCGACCATGAAAATGTACACTACGGAAAAGCTGGTCGGATGCGGAACAAGGGCTGGAGACCGACGGTCAGAGGTTCTGTTATGAACCCGAACGACCACCCGCACGGCGGTGGTGAGGGTAAATCCCCGATCGGACGTCCGGGTCCTGTTACCCCTTGGGGCAAGCCGGCATTGGGCTATAAGACACGGAAAAAGCACAAGGCGTCTGATAAATATATCGTAAAGCGTCGTAACGGCAAATAAGAGAAAGGAGGCACGTTTTTATGAGCAGAAGTATTAAAAAGGGACCTTATGTTCAGGAAGTCCTCCTGAAGCGTGTACAGGCAATGAACGATTCCGGCGAGAAGAAGGTGCTGAAAACTTGGAGCCGTTCTTCTACGATTTTTCCGGATTTTGTCGGTCATACCATTGCTGTGCATGACGGTCGTAAGCACGTTCCGGTTTATATTACAGAAGATATGGTAGGACACAAGCTGGGTGAATTTGCACCGACACGTACCTTTAAGAGGCACGCAGGTTCGAAGACATCCAATAACAGTAAGAAGTAAGCGGAAGGAGGCGTTCACATGGAAGCAAGAGCAAAGCTTCAAAATGCGAGAATTTCCCCTCAAAAGGTTCAGGTTGTTTTAGACCTGATTCGGAATAAGCCTGTCGATATTGCACTGGCGACTCTGGAACTCACTCCGAAAGCTGCCAGTCCAATTCTGGAAAAGCTTCTGAATTCCGCTTGACAAATTTACATTTAATTGGCAGCTTGTGCATTGCCAGACGCATTGCCTCTCGTGCAGTTTCTTCCGGCACGCCGGCAATTTCGAACATCACTCTGCCTGGCTTTACAACTGCTACCCAATATTCCGGAGCACCTTTACCAGAACCCATACGAGTACCGGCTGGCTTTTTGGTCACCGGCTTATCCGGAAAAATTTTAATCCAAACCTGACCGCCACGCTTGATATAACGTGTCATAGCGATACGGGCAGCTTCAATTTGATTCGAAGTGATCCATGCCGGCTCGAGTGCCTGCAACCCATATTCACCATACGTTACAGTGTTGCCTCTGGTTGCCTGACCCGTCATACGACCTCTGTGGACACGACGATATTTTTCTCTCTTCGGAAGTAGCATTATCGGTTACCTCCTTCTCTTCTGGCATCACGACGATTTCCGCCATTGTTTCTGCGGTCGCCATTTCCACGACGATCCCGACGGCGTCTGTCGTCCCGATCGCC
>Ga0192235_1084_pt1 | contig 3428 bp, 7 predicted proteins | sample Koala_Koa27_C3_FD_131230 | JGI IMG/M metagenome (GOLD analysis project Ga0192235, IMG submission 131230) | Enriched cells from koala feces incubated with labeled cellulose particles, San Francisco Zoo, California, United States - Koala_Koa2-7_C3 ... | reverse complement strand
GTACAAAGCTCCGCCTGTTTACCCCAAACGATAACGCGGTGCCATTCGGTACGCGTTTGTTTTTGCCCCTGGTTATCCAGCCACGTTTCATTGGTAGCCAAGGAAAAATTCACGACGGTTCCAGCCGAAGTTATTCTGGCCTCGGGGTCATGGCCGAGTCGGCCTATAAGTGTGATTTTATTAAACATTTTTTCTTATCCTTTCATGGGAATGACGTGAAATTGCATTGCTTGAGTGCCTCGTGTTAATCCAAAGAACTTTTACCGGAGGCAATCGCGTCGAGAAGTTCGCGGTTGGCACACGCGTTTCGCCGCTCAAACGTCACCAGCATCGCGAGATTACACAAAGCGTGAGCCAAGGAAGAAAGGCCGCTCTCTTTATCCTTGGTTTCTCCTTCGCGCCAGGCGAGGAGATGTCTTTGCAGGGCCGCGTACAGCCTCTCCCCGGAAATTCCTTTTTCCCAGTTTCTATCATCGTATTTATTTGCGCCATAGGTGAACACTTCGCCCAGCGCGCGTATAGCTTCCGGTGGGATTAAGTCAAGCCGCAATTTCCCCGCGTCATGTTTGAGCCCCCCTGTATTCATAAGTTCTCTCCTTTCTATTCCGGACTTTGAACTTGTGCCAATTTTTTGTACGTGTCAAACCGCCGGTTAAGGTAATGCCGGAGCAGGTCATACGTGGTTTTTTCGGCTTCCGCACGGTCGCGGCAAAACCAAAATGGAACCTTATACCTGGCCGAAAAAGCCAGGACGGAGGCCCAAGCCGCCTTGGGGTCAATACGTGAACGGTAGAGGCCTTCCTGAATCCAGCCCGCCTCTTGTTCGACGACTACGGCAAAGGAACGGAGATAGGTAGAACGCATGAGTTCTTTTTCAAAGCGTTCGCGGCCTTTAGTGAGACAACCTATGAGGTCTTCAAGGCTTTTCCTTTCGCAGCTGATCTCCAATTCAAGCCCCATCAGGCTGTAGTCTCCCACCCACAGGCTTCTCTGGACAGTTTGAACGTCAGGATAGCCAAGGAAAGAAAAAGGGGCCTGCTCGCGGGTGTCAACGATTATTTTCATTGCTCAAACGCCACCGGGCCTACCGGTCTGCCACAGGCACAGGCAATTTCCAATCGCACCTTTCACAATATTTCCACTCCAGCCACTGCCAATTTTTCTTCGGGCACGGTCGAAGGTGCGGGTATTTTGCAACAGCCTCAAGGAGGGCCTCCTTTGTCGTGTACCCTGCCGCCTCAGGGCTGGGAAGACGAACGCGGCATTTTGGGCGTCCTGTCGGAGGCTCAGAAAGCTCAGGGGTGACGTCAGGCAGCTGCCAGCCCCTGATCTTTCCTTTGTTCCATCTAGCCGGTTTTAAGCCAAGGGAAGAAAGGTGCTTCGCCCACGTCCTTCGCGGCGACTTCTCTATCCCGAGTCTTGCCTCAACCGCGGTAAAGAGCGCGTCGTTGCTTATTCTTCCCTTGGCTATCCATCGGCTATCCATCAACACAGCCCGGGCGGCGTCCAGAAACGCACGAGAATCTATTCTAAGCCCCGTTTTTCTTCCTTTGGCTATGGTAGGTTATCTTTTTCGTTTTCGCGTCGTAGAGGACGTTTGGATGCGAAATTTGCCAATACAGCCCCATATCCCCCATCCGTCTCGCGAGGTGAAGGGCCCGGCAAATCCAATTGACAGCAACGTGCCGCGTTTTGGGGAATTGCCGTGCTTCATAGTACAGCGTTTGGGCACGATCAATCAAGAACTGACGCATGGGTTCGTTCATTTTCATTTGGCTCCCCTTCCGGTATTTGAATAAGGCCCAAAGTTTCCAATCTCTCCAACACGAGCCGGCGCAACATGGCGGCAGGCGTCATGTAAGCAGCGTGGGCGAGTTTGGTAATTATTTCAATGTGTTCCTTGGACATGCGAGTCGCAATTTGATTGCTTTTCATGGCGTTTCTCCTCACAATTTTCTTCATCTTCGACAGATTCGGCCGGACATGGCTCATGCGTTAACCAGCACCTCCAACCAGGCTCATCCCCCGGAAAATATGTGCCTTGGGCGTAGCCGGGAATGTTATCGCCAAAAGAGCGGCAGCCCTCGTCCCAGTAGAGAAATTTACACATTGCGGTTGTCCAACTCGGCCAACAGATCTCTCTTGGCTCGACAGGCTTCCTGCTCTTTTTCAAGCTGTAAGATACCTGCAAGGCTAAAAAGGAAAACGTGTCCACAAACCACAAAGAGGACCATTATCAGGCAGTCCAGGGCATCTTCCAAGTCGAGCTTGAATAGAGGATAGAGCAGGAGCAGCCCCCCAAGAGAAATGCCGCAACGCCACCACTCCTTATGAGACTCGCGCCTGATGGACTCTTCCCGAATTTCACAATGCCGCAACTTTTCCATTTGCATTTCATGGGCTGTTTTAGGCATGCCAATCTCCTTTGTTTGTGTTTGAGCATTTGAATACTATTTAACATCAACATCAGACATTGTCAAGCTTTTTTGAAAAACATTTTCCGCTAAGACAGAACAGTGTTCAAGATTTCCGAATGCCCAACATGCCCCATAAAATCCCGCAAATACATCATAATCAGGAGGGGATTGCCTACAAGACCCACGATGTTCTCGGCGTTCTTTTTGGCGTTCTCCGTGAAATTATACGACCCTGTGTAGACGGCGTTCTGGGAAAGACAAAGGATATACTTCGAATGCATGGCGTTGTGGGATGCATCAAGGTACACCATAATGCCGTTTAAAGCCAAGAAAGAAGCGAGGCTGCCTTTTCCCTGGCTCTGCTTTTTGTCCATGACGACCGTGACTTCGCAGCCCGATTTGGCCGCATAAATGAGCGCATCGGCGAGTTTTTTGCTCGTGAACGAATAGGCTGCGACATAGACCGCCGCCGCGGGCCAATCTTTATTATCGCGCGTTAAACCGGCGGCGCGGGCGATGACAGCCTCACCAAGAATGGCGGAAACGAGTTTGTCTTCTATTGTCGAGGCGTTCGCCGAAAAATCCGAAAAACCAAAGTAAATGGGGCCCTCGAAGTACGGGCCGTCGGGGTTAACCTCAGACGCCGGTTCGGCTTGAAGGAACGCCGTTGAACTCCAGGAAGCCTCCGGCAGGATTAGGCCTGCTGCAAGCAAGCCAAGAAAAAAAACACAGGCACGTTTAAACATGGTGCACCTTCTTAGCCTCGCGGCGTTTGAGCGCGGCGTTCGATTGTGCCAATACCTTTAAGCTCCGCCATCTCCCGTATTTTGTCCCGTATTTTAAGCGTCATCCCGCGGCTTTGGCTCTGAAAAACCGCTTCAAAAGTGGACTTGCTAATACCTAGCTCTTTGGCCAGAGAAATGTCTGTATCAAAAAAATCCCGCCGCAATTCATTCAGCAAACGCTCTGTTTCAGGGTCATCCCGTAAATATCGCTTGCTGCCCTGCCGTC
>Ga0192235_1100_pt1 | contig 3582 bp, 4 predicted proteins | sample Koala_Koa27_C3_FD_131230 | JGI IMG/M metagenome (GOLD analysis project Ga0192235, IMG submission 131230) | Enriched cells from koala feces incubated with labeled cellulose particles, San Francisco Zoo, California, United States - Koala_Koa2-7_C3 ... | reverse complement strand
TCCCTCATCTTGGCTTGTTCATTCTGCCAAATCCGTTCACGCCGCCAAGATCCAATAAGGACCAACACGATCAATACGAACAGCGTAAGGTAAGCCAAGCCCAAAAACCCAGCCGAACTTGAGAACTCATTTATCACTGGCATAGCAGCATTCACCGCCTGTTCCATTCCTATCTCCTATCCCAGCAGCGGATGATTGGGCAACGCATCCCTCAGAGCTTCCTTCACCACCGGATTCGAGACATCGCAGTTACTCACCACCGTCTCCAACGCGTACCTCTTCAGCTCAGCATCCTTTAGTGCCGCATCCCTATCAGCCTTGGCCTGCTTTAGTTCATCATCATACACGCTCAATGTGGCCCTAATACATGGCTTAAAATACTCAGCATTACCTTTGGTTACAGCCTCAAGCAATGTGCCGCACGCATTGTTCCCTGACATAATGCTCCGGACAACAGCCTCTACCCTCTCTTCCAGTACGCTCATGCCAGTCACAGGACAAATGCCATCCTTACATTCCATGAGTACTCTCCTTAATTATTCTAAAAACTCTTGCTAAACCACACCCCTAACGTTGGCCTCGTCGTCAACTGCTTCTTCAATCCCGGTAATGATGTTGGCGCTTTTGCCCCCATTTCCTTACTTATCGCCCCAACCTTTATCGTAGTCCCTGTTGTCTTATCGTCAATCTTTATTCCAGTCGAGTTTAGTTTAATTTCCCCGGTCTTCCACCTTAGTTTATTGGCAAAGAGAAATTTTCCGGCTTCACGACGAGCGACTCTAATGGGAGCAAGGCATTTTTTTTAAAGCTGGATTCCTTGAGTTCTGCCAGCTTGGCTTCGCACATCGAATCGATTATGCTTGGACCGTATTCTTTCAAGGCATCAACACCTTGTGACTTAAGAAACTGAATTATATATGCTCTACATTCAGCCATAATCTGGGCACCTTGTTCAGCAGTCAATTTCCCGTTAGCACTCGCTGCCTTCCAATCATCAGTGTACTTCTGTTTCCCTGCCGCCACGGCAGTCTCGACAGCCAGTAGCAGCTTTTCCAACTTCTTATCAGCCAACCAGCTATACAGATATGGCCTAACTATCGCCCAGACTATGCCAATAACCGCCAGTACTATCGCACCAGCCAACCCTTCACCCGCGAGAATCTCATAGATAGTCATATTATTTCACCTCTAATATAGTACACGCTGAACCTTTACCATTACTATTACAAGCTGTCGCCTTGATAACGTATTCCTTAGCGCTTCGTGGCCTATAGGTATATGTCTCTGTTACCATGCCGCTGCTTGAATGGCATACACCCGTCAGTTTACCGTTCCCTATACAGGTAGCCAAACACTTTACCTTATCACCTGTTGCTGTAACAGTTATAGCCACTTCCTGACATACAGTAGCAGGATTTGGAGTAACATCAATAAAGATGACAGGGGTCTTTGCTTCTTCAATATCCGAGTCCACAAATTCAATATCAGATAGGTCAGCTACTGCAATACCTTTGTCATTGATTATTGAAGTAATGATAAGGTTATTACAGTATGACCATATTTGGTTATCTTGTTGCGCAAGAATAGTATCAGGGCCATGATAAATAATATCATGAGGCAAAGTGATGCATGGACTGGTGATAAGCGGCTGCGTTGAACGCGCTACCCCTTCAGCTGAACAGAAGATTGCGCCCGGACAGAAGGTGATTTTACTAATACCAAGGGCTGCCCTGTTTGTCCGTGCTGTCATATCAAATACACCACCAGACTCAACAGTAATATCCATGCCAGTGCAGACGAGTTCATACCGTTCAGTGATATTCCCTTCCTCATCCTCTACTTCTGTCATAATAGGCGCCTCGCCTACTGGAACATCTGGGAAGATAGTGTCATTATTAACCAGTAGCGCACCACCTTCACAGATAACTATGCGGGCATTCAGCCCAGAGTTGTCGGAATATGGTGCATAGACACCGGCGACGCTAATATCAAGGACGGATTGAGCAGTGCAATTACACCAATTTGGTAGACAGCAAGCACTACAGCAACTCATGCAGCAGTTCGAGCATGCCCCATCATAATCCAGTACGCATCCGCCAGTGCAGATACAGATGTGGTTGCCGGCTCCCCTGGCGTAGAGGGAGTTACCGCAGCAAGCGTGGTTACCGCAGAATACATTGCATCCGGCGAAGATTGTGCAGGAGGAGCACTCGAGAAATATCCCCCCGCCTTGGGAAGTAGCGCAGTTGGAACAAAAACAAGATCCGCAAATGGTTGCGCAGGAGTAGGGGTAGAGAAACATCCCGCCGCCAAAGTAAGTAGCACAGTTGCAATAAAAACAGGAACCACAAATGGTTGCGCAGGAGTAGCACTGGAGAAACATCCCGCCACCTTGGCAAGTACGGTTGGAATAAAAACTAGAATCACAAATGGTTGTGCAGGAGCAGAGGAGGAGAAGTATCCCACCGCCAACGCAAGTAGCACAGTTGGAACAAAAACAAGAGACGCAAATGGTTGCGTGGGAGGAGGAGTCGAGAAACATCCCGCCACCTTGGCAAGTACGGTTGGAATAAAAACTAGAATCACAAATGGTTGTGCAGGAGCACTGGAGATATATCCCCCCGCCTTGGGAAGTAGCGCAGTTGGAACAAAAACAAGATCCGCAAATGGTTGCGTGGGAGGAGCAGTAGAGAAACATCCCACCGCCATAGCAAGCACAGTTGCAATCAAAACAAGAACCACAAATGGTTGCGCAGGAGCACTCGAGAAACATCCCACCGCCAAGGTAAGTAGCACAGTTGGAACCAAAACAAGAACCACAAATGGTTGCGCAGGAGTAGCAGTCGAGATACATCCCACCGCCATAGCAAGCACAGTTGGAACAAAAACAAGAATCACAAATGGTTGCGTAGGAGGAGCAGCAGAGATACATCCCACCGCCATAGCAAGCAGCGCAGTTGCAATCAAAATAAGAACCACAAATGGTTGCGCAGGAGGAGTAGGAGAGATACATCCCACCGCCATAGCAAGCAGCACAGTTGGAACAAAAATAAGAACCACAAATGGTTGCGCAGGAGGAGGAGTAGAGATACATCCCACCGCCATAGTAAGCACAGTTGCAATCAAAATAAGAATCATAAATGGTTGCACAGGAGGAGGAGGAGAGATACATCCCACCGCCAGAGTGAGCAGCGCAGTTGGAATCAAAACAAGAATCACAAATGGTTGCGCAGGAGGAGCAGAGATACATCCCACCGCCAGAGGCAGTAGCACAGTTGGAAATTAAACATGAACAATTCGAATCAAAATAACCGCAAATTATTGCAAATGCACCACCACATGTTCCACAACTTCCACAGCTTCCTGAATTACAAACATAACTATTATCTAAACAAAGCCATGGACAGGAACCCATTTGAATATAGCCATCACCACACGTGTCTATAGTATCTCCACATATATAGCCGCAGCAGAGTATATACCATTCGCGTTTCCCCGAATCCTCGCATTCAAACCCTTCTACGCTCTCACTACTATCATCCCCTCCTTCCGCCTCACTCTTCCCAATTACCAACCCTCTAT
>Ga0192235_1093_pt1 | contig 4123 bp, 5 predicted proteins | sample Koala_Koa27_C3_FD_131230 | JGI IMG/M metagenome (GOLD analysis project Ga0192235, IMG submission 131230) | Enriched cells from koala feces incubated with labeled cellulose particles, San Francisco Zoo, California, United States - Koala_Koa2-7_C3 ... | reverse complement strand
ATGTCTGCATCTGATATTGGCTATTTTGACGACTATGAATCTCCTGATATAAAGCAGGATGAGAACCAGCGGAGCATGCTTGTTAACGCTATACAGCTGATGGGTAAGGAATATGTTGGTCGTGAATTCCTTCGTTGGCTTATGGAAAAGACCAAGGTATTTGAGCAGGAGTTTCCAAAAGACCTAACCCTTGTGGCATGGAATGCGGGACTTCGTACAGTAGGGCTTGAGATTTTATCCTTGTGTTCAGAAGCAAATGTTTTACAACATATATTGACAAAAGAGGTAGTAGAGAATGAGTGACGAGGAATACACTCAGGTCCGCATAGCAAATGCCTTGGAACGCATAGCAACTGCTATGGAGATGGAAAGTAATCAGGGACCTGTTGAACATATGCCAGCAAGCAAGGGTATTATTAAGCCGAACATTCAGAGACGGCGTGTAGAAAATATAAACGAAAGAGTACGGAGGGAGACGAGAAATGGCTAGCGTAATAGTTGATTCTGGCGGCGTGACACCTGTAGGTACAGCCAGCCTACACACTGGTGCTTATGCGGGTACGCCTCCGGTATCTCGAACCAACGGTTCGGCCGGTGACGGTGCCGCGCCGTCTTTTAAAGGAGATTGCAATGGCTGATATGGATAGTATTGCTGAATCTGTCGCGACAAACGAAGGCACAAGCATAGCGAGTGAAGACACCAGCGCGGTTGAAACCGTGAGTGGTGGTATAGCCATGGAGGAAGGCACAACCGCTCCTCTTGTTAATACAAATGTCCCCGCTGGCATTCAACCGCCCAGCATGGATTATGAAGTAACTGGTAACGATGACACTCCTCCGTTGCTCCGCGAGTCACTTGCATCTTTTACCGAAGAATGTAAGGCTGGTGGCTTGTCGAAAGAACAGGCTGATCGGATTATGAGGTGGCAGACTGACAGACTGGCGAAAGCGGAGGCAGAACAGCGTAGGTTGACCAGCCAGACATTGCAGCAGTGGAACGATGAAATAAGGGGTGATACTGACTTCGGTGGTTCCAATTATACCCGCACTGTTGCTGACGCCCGCAAGGCTTTGGCCGCATTTGATCCTGATGGCAGCCTTCGTGAACTCTTGCGTTTGACACATGGCCAATATGAGCCTAGTGTAGTGCGTTTTGCCGCTCGCGTCGGTCGTGCCATGGGTGAGCATGAATATGTGACAGGCGGAGGTTTGGGAGGTGCGTCACAGACCTCGTTGGCTGAAAGGATGTATGGGAAGGATGGAACAACGATAAAACATCCCATGTTTAATGATTAATGACTGGGTAAAAGATTTAGATACCGATGTGCGTACCTTGTGGGCTAGAATACACGTATTGGGTTGGTCTGTAGAGGACGCGCTAACATTAGGACGTTACGAAAGGAAATAGTTATGTCTTATGCTATCGGCGATGTCGGAACGCTCGCTGAAATTCAGGAATGGGCGCGTTCCAATAAAGTGGATACAACCACGATCGAATTAATGAACCAGACTAACGATATTCTGGATCATGTTCCGTTTAGGGAAAGCAATACGATGCGCGGCCACGAAACCCGCCTTCGCACTGGTTTGCCTGAAATTTACTTTCGCCAACTGTATCGTGGTACCCCGATTTCCAAGTCGCAGTACAGCCGTGTCGTGGAAGGAATTGGGATTTTGGAAGGCCGTATGGAATTGGACGTGCTCGAAAAGCAATTGTACCAGAGTAGCTTCGGCGCATATCGTCTGTCTGAAGGTAAGGCGTTTATGGAAGCGCTCCGTCAGAAGGCCGCTACCCTTTTCTTCTATGGTGATCATGCCAAGCTGGCTGATGAGTTTGATGGTTTTGCTACCCGGTATTGCGATTTGAACAACCCTCACGTGATTGATGCGAGTGAGTTTACTTACGGGAGCAGCAGCGAAGATGAGGAAAGCGACGAAGGCGAGACCGGCTTGACTTCGATGTATCTCGTTGCGTGGGGCCCAGATAGCGTACACGGAATCTTCCCTAAAGACTCTGTTGGTGGCCTGAAACATACTGACCTTGGCACATACACTACCACGGATAATGAAGGCAGGAAACTGGAAGTTATCGCTGACCTGTGGAGTTGGTCGCTTGGCCTCTGTGTCCGCGACTGGCGTTCTGTTGTCCGTATCTGCAACATTAAAACCAAGTATCTTGCCAACACTCTCACTGGCACTTTGGCCAATGTTAATAATGAGTCCAAAGTTTCTTCCACTCGTGAAGATGGCTGGATTAACCTGAAGGATCTTACCATCATCGCTAAGTCCAAAATCCCTGCTGGCATGCGTAACCGTGCTGTCTGGTACTGCAACCCGCAGGTTCTGGCTGGCCTTGAAATCCAGTCTAGCGATACCAAGAATGTTCATCTCCACTATGGTGAATACTTTGGTGTTCAGAACGTTCCCGCCATCCATAGCCGTCCTGTGTTCGAATGTGAATGCATCACCAATAACGAGGAAAAGGTTACCGCTGGCGGGTCGTATCCTGAAAATAGTCAGCAATAATTAACAGAAAGAAGCAACCATGGCTGGTGCTGGAAGGAGTTTCTATGTCGTATGATGTCAATGATATTGGTGAGTCAGTTTCAAAACTCGCCAACAAGATGTCAGACTTGTCAGAGACCGCGACAGATGCTATGAAAGGAAATACCATGGGTGATATCGCAGGACTCCTCGCTCTCATGCAAAACAACAAGGGTACCGACCTTCCCGGTCTCTTGTCGCTTGCTAAAGAGCGAGGATATGATAAAGGCTGGGGCGGCGAAGGGATGTTTCTCTTTGTCTTCCTTATCCTTTTTCTTTTCGCCGGTGGTGGCTGGGGTGGCTTGAACCGAGGGCAACAGGCTGACTTCACTGCCCTCGCTGGCACGAATGCGGAGGAACTCGTTGGCCTTCATGACCGCATTGCTGATGCCCGCAACGCTACCCAGAGTGGATTTCAGCAGATGCAGACATGGCTTTGCGAATCCATCTCTAATGTTATTTCCGCGACTCGCAATCAAGGTGACCGTATTGCTGATGTTACCCGTGGTGTTGGCGACACTGTCCGCGATTGTTGCGCCCGACTTGATTTAGCACTTGCAAGTCTGGTCAATCGTGTAGATAATACAGCAAGGGACATCAAGGAAGGCAACACCCTTCTTGCTTCCAAAATTGAAATTGAAGCACTTAAAGCAGAAAATGCCCGTAATGCCATTGAAGCCCGTATCACCCAAAATCAAAAGGATGGCTTCCTTATTATAAATCAGCGTTTTGACCAACTGGAGAACAAAATACTTACTACTCAATTGGCGCAGGATAACGCACGGCTCACGCGGGAGAATGAGACTCTCCGTGACGCTATCCGCGAGGACAAGATTGCAGACAAAACAGTCGCCCGCCTCGAAGGCTTTGCTCTTCGCAACTATACTCCCACCCGGACGACTGATACAACCGCGAGTACTACGTAAATGCCGGGCGCAGTAGGAATGAGCTCAAGCGGCGTAGGTGGCCTCGGTTCGTGCGCTGATTGTTGTGCTATGGCTGTAGGTCCCGGCACGTGCGCTTGTTGCTGTTCATTGGCGATGGGTGTTTGTGTTTGTTCGTGTTGTTGTAGTATTTGCATTGGGGGGGATAGTGTTTCTTGTGTGCATATTGGGTGTTATTGTCTTGAAGGTTTTAACACCTGTGTCTCAACGCTAAACAACTGTGTCTCAACACTAAACAACTGTGTCTCAACACTAAACAACTGTGTCTCAACACTAAACACTTGTATTCAGAATTCAGGCAGTGCCCCTCCTAGCAATTATACTCATAACTGCTGCTACACTGCTTCGAGCTCGGTGACCTTACCAACTTGCTGTTGGGTTACTATAACTCTTGCCGGCGGCGGCGGCGGCGGCGGCGGCGGCGGCTACGGCCACGGCGGCGGCGGCGGCGGCGCCGGCGGCGGCGGCCGCGGCGGCGGCGGCGGCGGGGGTGGCGTAAGAGGGTGCAATGCCACCGCCACCTGCGCCGGCGCAGGTGGCGGTGGCTGCTACGGTGCCTGCGGCCGTGCTGGCAGCTACGGCGGCGGCGGTGGTGGCGGCTGCTACGGCGCCGGCGGCGCCGGCGGCTGCGATGG
>Ga0192235_1091_pt1 | contig 4272 bp, 6 predicted proteins | sample Koala_Koa27_C3_FD_131230 | JGI IMG/M metagenome (GOLD analysis project Ga0192235, IMG submission 131230) | Enriched cells from koala feces incubated with labeled cellulose particles, San Francisco Zoo, California, United States - Koala_Koa2-7_C3 ... | reverse complement strand
GTATGACATCACTGGGTGATATTCATGTGCCCGTACTGGATGGTATTGGTTTTCAGGATTTAATTTCGGACGATCTTACTACTGTATATACGGTATCTCCTCAGACTACGGTTGGTAATATAGATAATGATTATCATTATGGATATTATGGTATTGGTAAGCAACCTGCATTTGTGGAATGGATGACAAATGAAAATCGTGTATATGGTGATTTCGCTGATCCGGATCGTCTTATGTATATGACTCTTTGCCGTCGGTTTACAGATTGGTCTGTTAAACTTAATGCTGCAGGAACTAAGCCGGTATACTCTGCTACTGTGAACTTTTCAACGTATATCGATCCGAGAGATTGGAATTACTGTTTTGCTGATACATCACTTGAATCACAGAATTTTTGGGTGCAGCTTGCTTTTCATATTACGGCAAAACGTGTGATTTCAAAGAAAATAATGCCTCATTTGTAATGTTATGAAATATCGTAGTGTAGGTAATATAATTACATTGGATAATGGATTCATATATCCGAATGCATTGATGTTGACAGATGTTATTCATGCATCTATTAAACAAGGTGTAGCTCCTGATATGGGATCACCTCTTAATTATGATCATGATGGACGTATGGAAGATGATGATAATAATCCTGATACTTGGAAAGTAGATCCGTATTCAGATATTACAACAGATCCATTTACATTGTCTGAGGATCTACATCATAAAATGGAGAATAGTTTTTATGAACAGACTGCTCCGGGAGTAGAAGTAAACAATAATAACGATGCCGAACCTACTCCGGAGCCTGTTCGTTCTTCTGAAGAAAAAGGTACTTAAAAGGCAAATAGTTCTTTACTTGATAACTATTTGCCAATTGCGTACCGGCTATGTTAAGTGGTTGATAAGCAATGGTTTTAAGTTAGTATTTAGTATAAATATATATGAGTGTATTAGGATTAGTAGGTTCAGTAGGTTCTTCATTATTGGGTTTAGGTTCTTCTGCTATTTCACAAAAGCAACAGTATAAATATCAGTCTCAGCTTCAGAATGAGCAATATGGATATAATTCGCAGCTTCAGGCTGAACAGGCTGCATTAAATGAGCAGGCTGCTATTTCAGATTATGAACGTACGTTAGATTATTGGAATAAACAAAATGAATACAATCTCCCGGAAAATGAAGTCCAAAGACTCAAAGAAGCGGGTTTGTCTCCTGGTCTTATGTATTCTGGCTCCGCAGCTGGTGGTTCCGCTGCTAGTGGTACGGCTAATACTCAGGCGCCGACCGGACTTGCTCAAGTTGGATTAGGACAGGCTGCCCCTATAAATTATGATATGGATATGATGTCTCGTGTATTAGATATGCAAGAACAGCAAGCTAATATTCAGTATCTTCGTTCTCTTACAGGTCGTACAGATGTTGAAACTGGTAATGTTGAGTCTCAGACCGCACTTAATCGTGTGATGGTTCAGAATGTATCGCTTCGTAATGAAATGCAACAGTTAGATAATGATCTTAAGGCTCTTAATTTTGATTCATTGTCTAAGATGTCGAAAGTTCAACTTGAGAATGCGTATGCGGATTGTCAGCTTAAATTAATGCAGTGCGTTAATGTTGCCTGGCAGGCTAAGCGTGAGGAATTAGGTTATAAATTTGATGAGTCAACATTTGATATAGGTGTTGCTCTTCAGGAGATTTCATATCAGTCTCGTGTAGTTGATATTGCTGTAAATATGGCACAGATTGAAGCAATTCGTCGTGGTGTTACGCTTACTGAGGCTCAAATTGATCAGGTTCGTCAGACTGTTGAAAATATGCCAGCTATTTGGCAGTCTGAAATTGGTCTTCGTGAAGCTCAAACAGGGACTGAACGTTTGCGATATTCTATTGGTTCTGAGTCTCGTAGTTATTCTGTTCTTAAAAATAAGTATGATGCTCTTCAATCTAAGCGTTCTTATCGTATGGCTCCATTTGAGCTTGGTTTATCTTATATGAAATCAATAGGTACTATAGTTGGTGGTGTTGCATTATTAGGTTTTTAAATATGGCTGCTTGTTTACATCCGGTTTGTATTCCGAAAAAGGAATATCCTTGGAAGGATAAGATGATCGTGAATTCTGCGGATCAGGTTCATTATACGCGTTTAGTTCCATGTGGTCATTGTATAGAATGTCTTCGTACGAAATCTAAGAATTGGCGTTTGCGTTTGTTCGAAGAATATAAACATGTGGGTGATGCTAAGTTTGTAACGTTAACATTTGCACCTGATCAGTATGAAAAGCTAAAGAGTGATGTACTCTCTGGTCCGGATGTAGTTAATAGGCGATTATATGATAAATCAGTCTCTGAACCTGTATATCTGGGTACTGTACCACATCTACGTGTAAAATCTCGCAGATTTTCGTTAAAAAAAGAATATGATTATAAACCGTTAATTGGTAAATACCTGGACAAACAGATTGCCCGACTGGCAATTCGTCGGTTTTTGGAACGTTATCGTAAAAAATATGGTGTATCCCTTCGTCATTGGTTAATTACAGATTATGGTCATCGAGGTACAGAACGTTTGCATTTGCATGGAATAGTGTTCGACGCTCGTTGTACTACTGTACGTTCTCATCGTACATTAATTAAGTTTGAAGAATTTCGCGATTTATGGATGTATGGTCATATATGGCTGGGTTGGTGTACAGATCGTTCCATTAATTATATTACGAATTATATTACTAAAATTCAGGATGCCAAGGTATTCGTTTCCCCGGGTTTAGGAAAGTCATATCTTACTGAGCAGGTTATTCGGTTTTATAAGCAAACATTATCTCCCTGGATGCATACGCAATATATGTGCGGAAAGCATTTACTTCCTCGTTATTATATGCTGAAAATTTATAAGTGGTATGAACGGTTGAAGATTAGGCATATATATGAACGTTCTCGTGAAGGTCGTACTTGGCGTGAAAAAGTATATCCAACGTATGAATTAATGCTGTTCAATAAATATTATGACTTAGGCTATTTAACTATTTAAATCGCCGCGGTAGCGGCGTGCGCCGCCGTAAAAAATCTTTTAACATTTTTTAATTAAATGTTATCATCTTTTAACACCGTTTAGTATTTAAAACTGACTTTTTTGTTTATATTTGTATTGTAATAAATTTAAAATTAAAAATAAAATGAGAACAAACAAAGAACAGTTTTTGAATGCGTTAAGTGGTAAAAGTGATTTTGTGTTTTTTGATTATAACAAAAACACCTACTACATGTATCATGAAAACAATACAACCGTTTGCGGTTGGTTAACTCCTTGCGGATTCCGTCGCAGTCGTGTAATTCCTTCTTCTTTTTCTCTTCCGGCAGAGGAGTCACCTCATTATTTAAGTATGTATATAAAGGACTTAGTAAAAGGCAAACGCGTGTTAATGTAATGTTGCGGGGTTCTTAGGGGCTGCAAGCCCCTGAGCTTTCTAAATGATATTTGGGGGTCCTTAGGGGGGTTTCCCCCCTAAGCTATTAAAAAAATAAGTTTAGATTATTACATTATTAATTATATTATTATATTTGTGTTATGATTTCAATATTGAATTACAAAACTCCGTTAACGGAAAATGATTGCTTGCAGTATTTGGCTCAGAATAACTTGCAGTTTGTTGCTCTTCCGGCTGATCAGGATGAATCGGACGTAGATAAGGTTAAACATTTCTTAGCATTTGGAAATTATCGAATTTCGCCTGATTCGTTTTATTCAGCGTATGCTGCTGTTGATTGGTTGGTATCTCACTGGATTCGTGTTGCAGTGACTATTTTGGAAATCTGTGACCTTTATAAACAACAGGGTTTATTAAATCGTAAAAACGAAGAATCATGTCAAGAAGAAGAAAAAGAAATGCTAGACGTAGAAAAAAATTAATGTGGTTTACTTTAGGAGGTGAACGGTTATGAAAAAGTTATTGAAATTCATTGTGTTAATGTTAGTAATGACATCTTGTGGTACTTCTGGTGAAATTGGTAATGGAAATACTACAAATGTGTATATTAATTCTTCTATTTCTGAATCAAGTTCTATATCATTAATCTCAGATGATTATGATATACAGAGTATTGAATCGCAGAATGATGGTAATATTATTATTGTAACGTTGGTTAAAAGATCATTGTAGTATGCCTAAAGGTAGTGTGTTTCCGAAGGTGGCGGTTAAAAAACCGTCACGTTCGAATGTAAATTTATCCACGACTCGTCGGTTTAGTTGTAACGTGGGTACGCTTATTCCTGCTCTTACA
>Ga0192235_1083_pt1 | contig 5439 bp, 6 predicted proteins | sample Koala_Koa27_C3_FD_131230 | JGI IMG/M metagenome (GOLD analysis project Ga0192235, IMG submission 131230) | Enriched cells from koala feces incubated with labeled cellulose particles, San Francisco Zoo, California, United States - Koala_Koa2-7_C3 ... | reverse complement strand
AATTTGACATTATACATTTTTGGTTTTTTCGATTTTATCAAATTGATTTTTTTCAAAACTATCTGGTTTTGAAATTCTCGGGGTCTTAGGGGCGGGTCATTATGTTACGTCATTTTTTCTTATGTTTTTCTAATCTTTATGCTATATTTTTACTTTTATTATTTATTTTGAGAATTCCGAAGCAAAGCGCATAATTCTTCTATCTGGTTTTGTTGCTGTTGTCTATTCTTTTCCACTATCAAGATTCTAGACAGATTCATCGCAGAAAAAAGACTGATGCCACCACCGATTCCTATGATGATCCATTGTGTATTTTCTGTAATTGCATTCAGAGGGTAGAGTGTTTCTCTTACTGCTCTATAAATATATGTGTAGAAATCTGCACCAAAAGATGTATAGCTTACGGAACCTCGACCAGTACCTACCACAAAAAAACGCCATGATTATCAAGAAAATTCCAAAGGCGATACCGATGATACTTACAACAATACCAAATTTACTTGCACCACTTTTGGAGTATCTGGTTTTTGTTGCTGAAGAATTCGATGAATGTTCATCCAATCCAGTCATCGATACTTTACGATAGCCGCAAAGACATTCCAATGTTCCATCAGGGTTTTCATGCCCACAATTTAAACAAGTCCACATAATTTTTCTCCTTTTTCATTTTAATTTGTCGATCCAGCGAGAGCATGATTCAGATGTTCAACATCGATATCACCGCTCGAGGGAACGTAATAGCCACCACCACTAAGTTGATTCATTGAACTTTTAACGCTGGAGTAGCTATAACCATAATCTGACATGATATTAGCAGTAAAAGAAACGTAATCTGAGTAAGAAGTACAATATATGCCGTCATCTATACTGCGTAAAAAATATACTGTTTCTTTTTCTTCGTTAGAAATTTCAATCATACACCACCATTGTAAACCACTTTTAAAGGTAGATAAATCTTCAGCAAAACCAAAAAGCGGCTGTACAGCTTCACTGGAATCTGGATAACTATAACAAAGTTCCCCACAGTCCGTCACTTCCATATCATCTTCCCAATCTTCCCATTTTTGCAATGCTTCAACAACCATTGTTTCGTCATCGCTTAGCTCCAACACCTCGCTTGTTTCTGTTTCAGTCTCTCCACACCCTGTCAAACCACTCGTCATTCCCACTAGCGTCACGAGCGACATAGATATCGCCAAAATTTTAATTTTCTGCATAGTATTGTTTTCCTTTTTATTGATTCGTAGTTTTATTCCAATGAAATTTCTTCTAATTCACCATCGAATAGCTTTTCGACAGCAGTATACATTTCAGGATAGTTTTTCTCTAGCGAACTGATTCCAGTTGACATTTTATAATCTAATGCGCCAACGACCATACAAGCGGAATCGACTATTTCTGATGTACCATCTGAATATTCCAGATCTATTTCATGTACCCACATCATTTCACAAGTAGAAGCATAAATATATATTCCCGTAGATGTCATAGACGTGTCATAATTGTCCCAGTCATAATTATCATACACCAAGGCTGCAATATACTCACCTTTTTCTACTGTGTTGTCTACTGTAATTGCAAATTCGTTAGAATTGGTGTTCGTATCATATGCACACGTTCCGGAATAATCTTCATACATCTCAAAATGAATCGTGTAAGAATCGATGGCTTTATCACCCAAATATTCAGCACAGAAGTAAAAATTTATACAACCGGATTCATACGACCATTCTCCATCTGGCGACAGAATTAAGCCATCATCTTCCCCAAATAGATCATTAAAAGCTGTACTGGCATCAGATTCGTTATCCTCATGTGTATCAACTTCACTATTTGCTTCTTCGTCTACAGTCCCATTCTGCCACTCACAAATAAAACAGAAGCTGCTCAGTGGTGCGTCACTATCGCCTTCCATTGCAGTATCATTCCACTTACCTTCATAAGCGATCCAATTTGTTTCCGTATAGCTAATATCACGACTGGAGAAACGGATGTAAAATTCAGTACCATCATAGCAATCCGGCTTGGAAGCATCCCAGTTCGTATAAGAAAAGCTGCTGCCATCTGTCCACGTCCATACATCATCCGCAGACAGATAACCTCCTGTCCATGCATTATCTTTTCCAGTGCTTTGTGCTAGTTCCAATGCAAGACTTTGTTCGTCAGCAGAATTGATAGAAATCAAATGTCCGCCAAGGTCATTACAATAAGATTCTGCATCCTCCCAAGATAACGCATCCGTATAAGCATAGTAAGCGTTTCCATTCAACCATGTTGCATCATCAGGGATGAGACTGTTCTCCTCTTCTGTTTGTTCTGTTGCTTTTTCTGTACTAGATGATGATTCTTCTGCTTCTGTTATAGAAGATTCTTCCGACGAAGTCTCCCTTAATGTTCCTGTCTCTGCATCTTCGCACCCTGTGCTCACTGTCATAGCTGTCAATAAACAAACTACTGCAAGAATTTCTTTTCTTCTCATAATTTTTCCTCCACATTTTTCACCTATTCTGCCAGTGCGTTGTTTATGCGGTCAACATCGATTGTATTACTGCTATAAAGTTCGTTCTCCTCTTCAAGTATAGCGGCATAATATTCAAAATCATCTTCAAGATCCATTTCTATGTCACTTTCATTATCATCTCCTTCGTCAAACATCCAGTACACTTCTTCTTCCCCGTCTATTAAAAGTGCAATAGCGCAAATCCATTTCACTCCATCCTCTGTATAGAGTTTACTGCAATTGATTACCTCTATGTCATCCCAGCGACTGGATTCTTCTTGAAGTGTTTCAAATGCTTCGACGATGATAGATTCGTCATCGGATGAACCACATCCTGTCAAACCGCTTGTCATCCCCGCCAGCATCCCAACCGAAATGAGTACCGCCAAACTCTTTTTCTTTTTTATGATTTTCTTCATTCCGGACAGGCATTTTCCTGTCCTAATAAAAATTATTCAGTACAATTTGCGTATTTTGCACAAATCGACATTATACAACTTCATTATACATCCTCTATGTGACAAAAAAAAAAAAAAAAAAAACCAGGTGATAGTTTTATGAAAATCGATTTCACATTGACAAAAAAATACCCCGTCATGTGGGATACATGGCGGGAGCTTCGGTGCAAAGGAAGAAGAAGCATTTCTTATCGGGGATGGAACAGGCAAACCGACCGGTATTTTTGCAGAAACCGGTGGTGCGGAAGACGGTGGGACAACCTCCACGGCAAACATCACCTTTGATGATATGCTGGAACTGTTCTATTCGTTAAAGTCGCCATACCGCAAAAAGGCAGTCTGGTTGCTGAATGAACAGACATTGAAAGCACTGCGGAAGCTGAAGGATGCGAACGGGAACTACATTTGGCAGCCTTCGATTTCACAGGGCATTCCGGATACCATTTTGAATCGACCTTATGTCACTTCCGTCTATGTGCCCTGAGCGAAGCGAAGAAATGCCCTTGGGGTACGCCTACGCCGGACGCAGGAAACAAAGCCATTGCTTTTGGCGACTTTTCCTACTATTGGATTGCAGACCGACAGGGGCGTTTCATGAAACGATTGTCGGATTCATATATTTCGCCGCTGGCATTGACCTTGAAAGAGAACAATTCTATTTGGCTGATGCGGTCGCCGTAATCATCTCCAAATGGGCATGAAAAAAGCGACTTTAATGTCCCTGTCCCCAAAAGTTAGACCAAGAATCTAAGAAAATGGAGGTCGGGACATTGCAGTCACTCTTTTTCAACGTATTACCAATTAACTTAACTCATACAATTTATTCTTTCTCATATGTGGGCTGCCATGCTGCAAACCCTGCAAGTGCTTCATCCGTACGATTGTAGTAACGGACACTTTTATTCAGTTTTGCAATTTCCGCCATATCATCGTCTGATAATCTAAAATCGAGAATATCAAGATTGTCACGAATGTGATCCATATTCTTACTTCCCGGAATCACTGCAAAACCCATCTGTGTATACCAACGAAGAATAATTTGCGCTGGAGATTTGCCATATTTCTTTCCGAGTTCCGCAAACACAGACTCCTCAATCAGCGATTTGTCTCCGTGTTCAAGCGGATACCACGACATCAGCTTGATTTCATATTTATCGAGGGTTTTGCGAAGCTCATCCTGTGTAAAATACGGATATGCTTCTACCTGGATAAATTGGGGGACAATTTCCCATTTTGTCTCAAGTTCTTCAAGGTACTTTCCCTCGAAATTAGAAATTCCTATTGCCTTTGCTTTGCCGTCCCGATATGCTTTTTCAAGCTGTCTGTACCCTGCAAGCCAGTTCCCGGCGGGTTGGTGTAAAGCAAATCCACATAATCTACGCCAAGCCGCTCCAATGTTTCATTAACAGCGTTCTCATTTTCATATTCGGTTGCCCAGAGCTTTGTGGAAAGAAAAATCTTTTCTCTTGGAACATCGCTTTCCTTGATGCCACGTCCGACAGCTCTCTCATTGACATAGGCATTTGCAGTATCAATGCATTCATACCCCATTTTAAGGGCTTCTCTTACGCTGCGTTCAGCGTCAGCCGGAGCAATCGTATAAGTTCCGATACCAATTACTGGGCATTTGCCGCCATTGTTCATTCTTATATATTCCATTTGAAATATCCTCCTTTAATTCATTGTTTTTGCAGTTAATTACTGCGTCACGGAACATATCTGTTTTTCCTAACCTGTCATTTCACCATCTGCCATGCACCACGCTATCATTAATCCGTAAAGCTCTGCGTTAAAAAGAAGCGCAAGGTCATCAATCGGCAGATTATCAACTAATTCTCCACGCCTTACTCCTTCCGCTAAAATAGTTCAGCTTTGCAATTTCTGCCATATCATCGTCCGACAGCTTTAAATCCAATTTCATATATTACCAATTTTTCTTTTCTTTCGTACTGTCATGCTGTGATTTACGTTCTTCAACCATTTTTGCAAACCATTCTACCATGTTCGGATCATAGTGAGAGAAAAACGCACTGGTCTGCGTATCCAATGCCGCAATTGCAGTCATATCATCGTCACTCAGCGCAAAATCAAACACGTTGAAATTCTGTTTCATACGTTCCAAATGTGTAGACTTTGGCAGTACAATTACGCCGCGCTGTATATTCCAACGCAACATGACCTGAGCGGGTGTTTTGTTATACTTTGCACCAATTTCTACAAGAACAGGATTTTCAAAAAGTCCGCCCTTACCTTCGCCGAACGGTGCCCATGCCTCAATCTGTACTTCGTATTTATCCATCCACTTTTTCGCTTCCGTCTGCTGATTGAGGACGTGCGTTTCTACCTGATTCACCATTGGGACAATATTCGCAAAATTCGCAATATCCACTAATCTATCAGGATAAAAATTAGACACGCCAATCGCTTTCAAAACGCCCTCTTGATACAGTTCCTCCAACGCATGGTATGCACCGTAATAAT
>Ga0192235_1077_pt1 | contig 6156 bp, 2 predicted proteins | sample Koala_Koa27_C3_FD_131230 | JGI IMG/M metagenome (GOLD analysis project Ga0192235, IMG submission 131230) | Enriched cells from koala feces incubated with labeled cellulose particles, San Francisco Zoo, California, United States - Koala_Koa2-7_C3 ... | reverse complement strand
CCGCGATGCTAACAGCACAGCTCGAGCAAGTAGAAGCCGCAGAACAAAAACTGACGGATTCCACCCAGAAAGACATAGACGAAAGAGTAAAAAAATGGCAAAGCTTTACCTCCGCGGTTTCGAAAAGTACACAGCAGATTATCGGAAGCATGGGCGACATGGCGGGCGAGAGTGAGAAAGCTGCCGCCCTGCAGGCAAGCGTACAGATGGCGGAGATCCTGACCAACGAGGCGCTGGCGCTGGCTCGTGGCGCGGCAGCCAGTCAAACGCAGCCATTCCCTGCCAATATTGCGGCACTCATTACCACGATAGCCCAGATTACCTCGCAGTTTGCGACGGTTTTCAAGACGTTTTCCCAGAGCGGTTTTGCCGCCGGCGGCATCGTGCCGGGCAGCTCCTACACGGGTGACCGCCTCGCGGCGCGTGTCAACAGCGGTGAGATGATATTAAACGGCTCCCAACAGGCGCGGCTCTTTGAGCTGGCAAACAGCCCCGCGGGTGGCGCCGCGGGTGGGTTTGATTACGAAACCCTGACCGCCTCGCTCACGGAAGCCGTAGCGGCACAGCCGGCACCGGTGATGGATTATAAGGAGTTTACCACATTCCAGCAGCGGACGGCGCTATACAAGGAATACGCGAACATTCGTAAATAAAAAGAAATATGGCAACCTATACATTAACAGTGGACTCTGATGTCTGGGTGGACGACGTCTGTACGGCGGTCATTACATCCGCCGGGGAAGAAGAATCCGAAGAAACAGAAAGCGTAACCGTCCTGCTTTCGATGAGCTCTGCAGAGGAAGAAGAGGAAGAAGACCCGTACAGCCAGTTTGATACTGAACTGACATTGGACGGGTGGATCGATGACCGGATTACGTTCTCTTTTCGCGACTTTGCCCGCTCAGCCTACAATTACGGCATGGATTATATGACTATGCAGATCGTGGAAGAGGAAGCGGAGGAGGAGACGGAAGCGAAAGTAAAAACCATTTACCTGCACGGCGGCATCCGACCGCACGAGACCATCTATCCCCTTGCCGAATACCGCGTCATGGATGCGGACGATGAGCAGCCTGTTTATTTTGTCGGCAAAGGGCTCACGCTGTACGGGGCAAACGAGAACACGTGCACCCCGCCGGGAAACATACCGGAGGAGGGAACGTCCGGGGCTCTTTCCTCCCGTGGAAGGAGACAGGCAAAAGAAGGAGATGACCCGCTCCTATGGTATGCCTGTACCTCCCTTCCGGTTGGTTCCTACCGGTTTACCGCGCCCGGCGGTATAAGCCGGCTCATAAAAGTGCGCGCCCTACAAGAACCCTGCGAAAAAATCAAAGCCCGCTGGACGGGCATGTTCGGTTTTGAAAAAGCGTGGGTGTTTGAAGCCGTGACAGAACAACTGACGGCAGAGGGCAACGTTGATTTTTACGACATGGAAACAATCGGCTATCCGCACCGCAGTGGGTATCGGATGACGGTAGGTGGTATTAGCCGGGGGCTTACGATGGAACAGCGCCGGTATCTGGCGGACATTGGGGTGGCAAACGACCTTAGGGTGGACTGGATACAGGATGACCTCCCGGCGCGTGTGGGGAGTGCCCCCGGTGTATCGCTTACGGGGTCGGTCTCAGACGTTTCCATTACGTTCTATCTCCTGCATGTTGCTTTTTAATGTTTTACGCGAAGCAATAAAAATATAAGCTATGTTCAGACTACTAATTAATACAGCCAGCAGCCGGGTTCAGGCGGAAGAAAACGGAAGGAATGATGCCAGCGCACAGCAATATATCGAACTAAGTGACGAGGATACCGGATTCCAGTACACCTCGCTCCTTTTCCGGTTCGAAGACCTGGAAATGACACGCTCGTTTAACCTCTCTATCCCTGCCACGCCACACAACAATGCGGTCCTTGGGTTTAGCGGACATCCGGCTGCCTCGGGTGATGCGGTTACGAACGAGATGGGCTGCACACTCCTGTACGATACCGGGCAGTTAAACGGCAATATTTCCATTGTCGATTATGCCGATGGTGCCTATAATGCCTGCCTGACGCTCTCCGGCGGCGTGTCGGCTCTCCGGACGCTGGCGGAAGCGACAGATCTGAAAACGGCGCTCGGAAGCAGTACAGAGGAAACGGAAGAAGAGGAGGGGACCGGAACCGTTTACACGGTGGTGGACCCCCACACGTTATCGGTCACCATGGATTGGAGTGACTCGGCATCCTGCCGGAGCGGTACCGCCTGCGGAAGGGCAGCGCCCGACCTTTGCATTCAGAGTTATTACACAGAAGGGGAAGGCGGTGGAACGTTCTTCGATGTTTGTTACGGAAAAAGTGGTTTCGTCGCCGTCGGTTCCACGTCCATTGTTGCGAGTGAGGACGGAAAGTATTGGACGGAGATCTATACGACCGGACGGGAGGAAACGCTGGAAGCTTCGGCAAGCGGTTTTTACGCCTGCGCAGCCTATGATAATGACAGTAACGAAACGACATATTACGTCCGGCGCTACGGCGCGGTTTATTCCTTTACCGGAATAGGGGACATCAGCAGTCTGACACTTTTTATCAGTGGATTAAACAGTGCATGGATTGATGCGGGAACCGAAAAAGGGTACGCCTCTCATCACGCCTACGCCCCGCTATGCGTCATGGGAGGCTATCTGTACTATACGTCCGGCACGGACGTGTACCGGAAATCGTGCGGAAATATATCTGCTTCCACTCCCGGCACAAAACTTACGGGAGCTGCCAGCGGAAATCAGACGTACTCCATGGCGACAAACGGAAACTGCGTCTATGGTATCGGACGTCATGGGTCAGGATGGTATGTTAATAATAGTAGTAGTAGTAACACATCATCGGGAAGATTGTGGAGCGAAAAAAACGGCTGGTTTGTTTCTCACGAAGGAGGAAAATGGCTTGCCGGAACAGCCGGCAAAAGCGGGAACGGAACCCGGTTGTTTTATGATGATAATAATAATAATAATAATCCTAACTTTGCTGCTGTTAACGGAAAGGACGACAAAACGTTGCAATATCCGATGTTTTGCGGCGGCTACTGGAACGATTATTATATCGCAGCCGGAGAGGGTGGGCATAGCTACTATGTGAAGAATACCAACGTTTCCGATGTTAAAAAATGGACGGAAGTCAGCGTCGGCAGCAACACCTGGTGGGCGATGGCGGTAAAGAACGGTGGCAGTGACAGTGACGAAGAACAGATAGCCGTATTGGTGGGCGCGAACGGTATTAAATACCTGAGTTCGGAAAACAGCGAAACGCCCGACACCTGGAGCTCCGCCTCCCTTACGCTTTCTTCGCTTCCGGGCGATATACCCTTTATGCCCTGCGTGTCGTACATGTACCTGCTGGAGAGTATCTCCGCCCAGCTGGACCTGGGGTGGACCGCCTCAGCGGATGAGTATTACGACACCATCGGCAAGTGGCTTGTCATTGTCCTGCCTACAGCCGTGGACAGCGGGGGAAATAAACTACAGCAGGGTGATACGTTCTATCTGATGGACAACCTCCCGGACGTCGAACCGCTCGACCTGTTCTTAACATACGGAGCTATTACCGGGCGGACGCTCGGACTAAAGAACAACGAGCGCGGCGTGCCGTGCCTTCACTTCTTTAATTACAACTGGGCGGACAGTAATAATTACAACGAAGGTGAGGCGGCGGTTAATCCCGTTTATTACGGACGGGAAGAACTGGGAAGCGCGCGCCTTACGCGGGGCGTGGGGGGGCTGGCTTATAACAACTTTATTCGCTTTACCGAAGGGGAACTGACCGAAGAACGCGCCGACGGCTACGAAACCAACTACAGCGTCCCCAACTCTACATTAACAGCCGTGGGTGACTGGTACACTTCGCCGCTGGCGAGTGGTTCCACGCTGGGGAGTTCCCTGTATCTGAAAAACATCGAATACACCCGCGAGGCGGATGAAGAAGATGGTACGATTAATTATACGAATATCAGCTGGGGAGGCGAGGCAACGATCGCCGTATGGAACGGCTGCAGCTCGCCGCTCGGTACGCTCCGCGGCTTCGATATGGGACAAAACGAGGACCTGAACCGGGTACTACAGGAAAAAACAACGTACGAGGTTACGATCCCGATGCCGTTCTATCAATTCATGCAGTTAAATAACCTGTCTTTGGTTAGTACCTCTGCCCGCGTATGGTGCGTTTATGAAGCCGCCTGGCAGGATGGACTGGCGGACCTTACACTGGTACGCCTGAACGCCCAGAATTATGACGGCACGGGCATGGGAGGTGCTTCGCTAACGGTTGAACCCTCCTATATCTACTGGCGGCTATCCGATCGCGACTGCCACACTTATTGGCAAAGCTGTGGGGATGAAGAGGAGGACCCCGAACAAACATACGAAGCCTGTGCAACGGTTCAAAGTAGCAGGGGGGTTACGTATTCGACTTCAAATGATTATTTACAGGTTCAAAAATGCGGTAGCGAAGGCGGGGAGGACGACTGTTGTGAGGCGGACGACGAAGACGGAGGACGCTATAAAATCACCTACACGGGTCCGGGAAGCAGCGCGGAGGACGCCTCCGATATTACAGCGGCACTGGGGACACATTATGTTTATTTTCGAAGCGGAAATAAAACGGCGCGGGTAGCTGTTATTATCAGTACAGAGCCGGAAAACGAAACCGAAACGCCCTGCGCTTACGCATGGATGGATTGTATAGAGCCGGAGCGGGACGACATACCCTCATGGGCAACATGTGGTGAATCAGAAAAAGAATAAAACCATATATCAAAAAAAAATGAAAAAGAGAGAAATAAAAAACGGAAAGAAAACGGAAGTGATTCTTTCGGAAGCAACAGATGGTGTGAACAGGGTACGACTGATCGGGAGTGCCCGCGCGGAGGAGGAGGAATGCCCGTGGGAGGAGATTGACGCCTACAGCGGACGCTTCGTGGTAGCGGGGTACAGGGATACCGCCGGCGCCGACGACACCGGCGACCCCAACAACATGTATCACCCCTGGCTTGCCTACTCTACGGACGGCGGGGTGACATGGACGAGAAGTAAGACGACCGATAGGGAGGAACAGCCACACGGACAGCTTCGCTCCCTGGCGTATGGCGGGGGACGCTTCGTGGTAGCGGGGTTCAGGTATGGCACTAGCGATGACAGCAGCAACAATTATCACCCCTGGCTTGCCTACTCTACGGACGGCGGGGTGACATGGACGAGAAGTAAGACGACGGAGGAAGAGGGCCAGCCACACGGACAGCTTTCCGCCCTCACGTATGGCGGGGGACGCTTCGTGGTAGCGGGGTTCAGTTTTTCCGAGACAGACAGTAGCGACACTCGTCACCCCTGGCTTGCCTACTCTACGGACGGCGGGGTGACGTGGACGAGAAGTAAGACGACGGAGGACGGGAACCAGTCGCGCGGAGAGCTTCACTCCCTGGCGTATGGCGGGGGACGCTTCGTGGTAGCGGGGTACAGTTATTCCGAGACAGACACCGACGACAGGTATCACCCCTGGCTTGCCTACTCTACGGACGGGGGAAAGACGTGGACGAGAAGTAAGACGACCGATAGGGAGGAACAGCCGCACGGATATATTCTCTCCCTCGCGTATGGCGACGGACGCTTCGTGGTAGCGGGGTACAGGTATGGCACGACCGGCGACTCCGGTAACAATTATCACCCCTGGCTTGCCTACTCTATGGACGGCGCCGTGACGTGGACACCGAGTGATACGACCGGTAGCGAGAGCCAGACGCACGGATTACTTCGTGCCGTCGCGTATGGCGACGGACGCTTCGTGGTAGCGGGGTACAGGTATGGCGCTGGCGATGACAGCAGCAACAATTATCACCCCTGGCTTGCCTACTCTACGGACGGCGGGGTGACATGGACGAGAAGTAAGACGACGGAGGAAGAGGGCCAGCCACACGGACGGCTTCACGCCCTCACGTATGGCGGGGGACGCTTCGTGGTAGCGGGGTTCAGTTATTCCGAGACAGACACCGACGACAGGTATCACCCCTGGCTTGCCTACTCTACGGACGGGGGGGTGACGTGGACGAGAAGTAAGACGACCACGAACGAGAACCAGGCACACGGACGGCTTTACAGTCTTGCGTACGCCCCCGACTCCTACTGCTGGAAGTTCGGG
>Ga0192235_1076_pt1 | contig 6194 bp, 7 predicted proteins | sample Koala_Koa27_C3_FD_131230 | JGI IMG/M metagenome (GOLD analysis project Ga0192235, IMG submission 131230) | Enriched cells from koala feces incubated with labeled cellulose particles, San Francisco Zoo, California, United States - Koala_Koa2-7_C3 ... | reverse complement strand
CATGCCAGCTGGTCCGTCCACGTCTAAAACCCATACGCTTGATTCTATGCCAATCTTGACAGCAATATTACACGGCCTCACCTTGCGTAGTTCCTCTATCCTTCTCCTGTCTACGCAATGATTGAGGCCGTGCCTCTGTAGTGGTTTCTTTCCTCCCTCCTCTATCCCTATGTAAATTGGTTCACTAGAACGGAATTTGATCGGCAGGGATGTCGTCCTGTCGAAAGTTTACCTGCTGATTACGGTTTTCATTGCCACGAATCTGGTGGCGTGTCTTATCAAGATCACTGGCGCGCTTAGGGCGAGTGGTAGAGGTTTTGGCGTACGCCTTGATCACATTGCGTGCAGGCCACTCGCCAGCCTCCTCTATAGCCAGCCTGACAGCAATCTCACGGCCATTCAGCTGCTCCGTATCATCAATGGACTCCATGCCAAGCGCGCGGGCGATAGTACTGAGGGTACGAAGACCAATATCTACAGCCACAGAATTGGCGTTCTTAATATTAATGTGGTCATGTACCAAATGCTGGCCATCTAAAGTACGCCAAGCAATGTAGATATATTGGCCAGTACCTGACTTTGTGTTACGGATTTCGGCTGATTCAATATAGCCATCCATCCATCCAGCAGGGAGAGGATTTTTGTTTGTAGCGGAATTATAATCCACGCCACTCGGCTGGATGTACTGTTGATTATTGCCAATGAGGGAACTAATATTGCCCATAGCGTGCTCCTTATGTGAAAAGATGCCCATCCAGCTAGTCACGGTAGCGGATGGGCAGAATCATGGTATAGCGCCATGATATGAATACCTGTCGAATCCCCGTGACGGAATCGCGTTTGATTTTACAGGGGACCAGCCTCCGATAAGGTTGTCAAGGTTTCGGTTTTCGGTTCGTTAGAAATTTCATGCACAATATCAGATTCGTTTTGACCTTTAGGCTCCTTGACAAGCTCATTGAGATCAAGGCCAAGCTGATTATGCAATACGGCCAAGATAGGCAGGCTGGGAAGGGCCATGCCAGTCAGGTAGGAGCGGATGTGGCTTCGGTGGATGTGTGTTTGGCGCTCAATGTCATGGAGGTCATGGATTGCGAAAAAATCATTGAGTCGTTTAGTGAGATAGTCCTTGCGTTGACGGCGTTCGTACTGGTAACGTTTTGGTTGGGACTCGGTTTGTGTAAGTTCTTCAGCCATTTTAATCTCTCCTAAAGATGTGTTCAATACCCATAAAAAGTGCGCCGACAAGCCCTATGATGATTGGCATAACAAGACATACAGCAATAATGCCACATGCAATACTAAGAAACCACAAGAATGCATCAAGAAAGGTAGCCATTTGTTTCTCCTTATGAAATGATTCTCTAACTGCTATGTTGGTAGTATAACTGATGAGTTAGTGATTGTCAAGAAGTTTTTTGGAGTTTTTGAGAAAAATTTAAAATTCGTTTTTCAGCCATTTCGCAATATTTTTCTGAATTATCTATACCAATCCATGGACGGTTAGCATTTTCTGCTGCAATAGCTGTTGTCCCGCTTCCAATAAATGGGTCAAGGACAACGCCAGTGTCCACTGATTCAATGCAACGCATGGCAAATTTAACTGGAAATGGCGCAGGGTGTTCGTTTTTCAGTTCCTGCGAAATTTTCCATACATCCCCAATGGCATTTGCCTTTGAAGCCAGCTTAAAATCCGGTTTGCAAATGAGATATACCACCTCATAAGTTGGCAGGAAATATCCCTTGTTGAAGTTGATTCCGCCGTTACGCTGCCAGATAATAATCTGGCGTACAGGAAAACCATTGACAATGTCATGGCGATCTTGTAACAGGCCACCTTGAACGCGCCACTTGTGATTGTAGAATATGGCACCGTCAGGACGCAGGACACGCATCATCGCCGTAAGACAATCACGTTGCCATTGTACATAATCCTCATGTTTCATTGCGTCTCCATGATTGTCATAACCTTTTTGCAATGCGGGATTCTTCCATTTTCCGCCGCGACTGTCCTTTAGGCCGTTCCCTGTACTCTTTTTTATGTTGTACGGCGGTGATGTGACTATAACCTTCACGCTCTCGGATTCTAGGCTGTTCATAACGTCTATGCAGTCACCATGATATAACGTGCCGTTTGGTAATATGATTTTGCGTATTGGAAGGCTCCTGTTAATCAAATTCACGTTCCTGTTTAGTGGTTATGCGATATGAATTTTTGTTAACCATTATGATGTCACGTGAAACTAACAATGAATTAATAAGTGGTTCAATTTTGTCGGCACGTATTTTCGCTCGTTGTACTAACCGAGATTTGGAGCAGCTAAACGATTTCCCTGTCTTCCTACGAGACAAACATTCGGCCTGAATCGCTTTCTTGATTTCGTTCAGCATCTGCTCATCATACGTATCGGCAATACTAGAAGATGACGCATGGCCTAATTGATTTAACGACCAAACAGACACCTTTTCGGCCCACTCAACATCCTTAACATCAACCCTAACCCCTTCGACTTTGCCTGAACGGCAAACCGCATGAATCATAGCCAATTTAGTGGTAATTTCCCACACGCGCTTGAGGAAGGCTCCACGAATAGACTCTTCCTTGCTGCCTTTCGCATTACAAGCACGTTCTTTAAGGGCATACCAGCCATGGATAAACTCCAGTTTTTTATCAGCCTCAGGGGTATATTCACAAGTATACGGGAGAATAGTGTGATCGATAAATTTGGGTTCTTTTATTATACTACCCTGATGATCAGGTATAAGTGTAAGTTTATGGCTGGCTATAAGTTTACAGAATTCCAAAAGATCGGTAGGGATGCCAGTATTAATCTTGGTAAGTAGTTCGCCGGGGTTAAAAAGCGTGCTATCAAAAAGCAAAAACCGTGGAAGTAGGCCACCAGTAGCATCAGTGCCAGAGCAGGATTTCCAAAATTCATACGGATTACTCGCGGCAAGTATGTGCATATTATGCCAGCGATACCGGAATCGGTTAGCCTTGTCGCTTGTACTGGAGCTGTTGCCTATAGTAGTGTTGGTATATACCTCCTTAAATGTATCAGCAATGCCGCGAAGGTATTGAGGCGCCCTTGGATTGTTTGCGGCATCCAAGTACCGGTGGAACTCATCGATACAGTATAGAGTACGGCAAAAAGGAGCGCGATCGGCAGGTACATCACTATCATCATCAGGTTCGCGGTAAAAACTGCGCTCAATAGCTACACTAGAGGCAAATCGGGTTGTACGTACTAAATAGGGGTCAAGTGGATTGAGAAGTTTGTAGATAGCTTTAAATGTTTGTGTTTTGCCTGTGCCAGATGGAGCGATAAGCATGGTATAAAGGTTAGTACGTAAATGAGTGGGTGACTCAATAAGGCCACCTAGAAGAGCTGCAAAGGTACTGATAGCACCGCCAAGGGCAAGGACTGGGTTACAATGGCCAGTATAAGCCAACAGATAATCCATCATGTCAGAGAGAGGACCAGATGAAGGGAATAGACCGGCAGGAAAGCCAGAGTCGGGAGCCTCCGCAAGTGTACGGACTTTACGGATATTAACTAATTCGCCAGTGCTTTGGGAGTAGTCTACGGTTGGGATAAATTGCTCAACCCGCAAAAACTCGTCGATGTTTTCGGGCTCATTCGCTCGTGCTTTTTGCTCCTCTTCGAGCCTTTGCATAGCGCTCGTGAGATCATCTTCCCTGAAATAAGTATTGCCAAGTTTAATTATTGGGTTGCCTTGGTCATCAAACACCTTGTTGCCATATTCGTCGGTATCTGTAAAATCACTCATTATTATTACCCCCCTATGTACGCCCAACCCCATACATCATCTTGGTGATGGATGCACCACGCCTCTTGCTCGTCCTCTGTGCCATAGATAGGATATGGCTCATTATCCACGTCGGGCGCACCTTTTTTGAGTGTTACAGGGTACCTGCCAAGCTCACGGGCTAGATCGGGGACGTCTCGCCGAAGATTGCGCATTTCGGAATCGAAACTACCTTCCCACATGGTTAATCTCCCAAAAAAAAACCGCAGCACCGTTGAGGTTGCATGCGGTCAAAGAAATCGTTAGGTGTGATATAACCTCCCCAACGGTGCCTGCGTCTTGTATATACTGTCGTTGTTTCTTTGCTGCATGCACTGGTTACTATAAGCCAAGCCAGCCGGTTTGTCAAGTGAAATTTCGGCGGCCGCAACTTTTTTTTTGGCGTGTGGCGCGGCGCGGGGATTATTAGCGCCAGTATTAGTGCCAGTATTAGTGCCAAGGGAGCCAGTGTTAAGATACCTAACCCAGTAATAGCTGGTTGGCATGGATACGGCGGTTACACACGGTTACACAAGTTACACAGCAAATGGTTACACAGGTTACACAGGTTACACAGGAGATGCAAATCGGTTACAAACGGTTACACAAGTTACACGGCAGCCACTATTTGGTTACACGCGGTTACACAGGTTACACGGCGGAGAGCGCGGTTACACGGAATCTGTGTAACCGGTGTAACCGAAATCGGAGGATAAAGTATTACTACGTAATACTTTATAATAAGTTACAGAAGTTACAGATATATGTGCTGAGAGTAGCTGTGTGTGTGTATTACTGTGTAACCTGTGTAACCTGTGTATCCGATGCTATAACTCCTTATGCCACAGGAGGTTCCGTCGAAATTTCGGTTACACAGGCCGTGTAACCGTGTGTAACCGACGCTGTAACTGCTTATACTGCAGGAGGTTATGCTGTGTAACCGTTACGTACGTGGCAGATTGAGAGGTGGTGATGTGGCCTATGTACAGATCGGAGAGACATACGTTGCAACTAACAATCAAGCTAATGATTAGCTTGATTGTGATTGGGATGGATGGTTGGGATGGTTGTGGTCACTGGCATGGTAGGTTAACCACTGGCATGGTAGGTGGGAGAGATGGATAGGCCCCGCGCCCGATGGGGGGATAGCAAGGGGGCGCGCGAGGAGTTAAGGGAGGAGTTAGGGGAGGAGTTAGGACGGTACGCGTGTGGATGTGATTAAGGGCGATTAGAGGCGCTGTAAGGCACGTGGATGTGGCGGGAGGTATAATAGGGTGCCCGTGGCTGTGATGTGCAGCCACGGGCTTGGAAGGGGTATTTAAGGGGGGTATGGAATATAAGTGATAGCAAAGGTGGTATCGTGTTGAGAGAGTGGCATGGAATAGATAGGATGGCGCTAGTTTGGCGGGATGTAGTGTATTAGTGAAATGCAGTAGCTGAGTGAAATATGGCGTGCTGAAGCGTGCTTAATGGGATATGGCGTGCTGAATGGGATATGGTGTGCTTGGGTGCGTTTAATGGGATATGGTGTGCTGAGTGAAATGCAGTAGCTGAGTGAAATATGGCGTGCTGAAGTGTGCTTAGCTAGGATATGGTGCGCTGAAGTATTCAACTCTTCCCAAATCTTTCCGTTTTAAACTTTTTCCGCCTTATATCGGCAAGATTTTCCGCTTTTTAAACTCCCGAACTATTACAACAACTCTATTCGCTATTTCCACTAACTAAAATTTACGGAAATAACATCGATATCACCACACCTGCACACGCGCGCGCCCAGAGTATACTATCACCCCATCCCTGCTGGCATATTTGCTGGTATCCCCACGCCATTAATAATGCAAGTCGTTGTACGATAGGTGGATAGACAGGGAGTTCGGTAGCTGACGGGGCTACCGAGGTGAGGATGTGTGTGGCATGGCAAAAAAAAATGGAGGGGTAGGCCGCCCCCGGGTGGACCAATTTTGTGGAAAAATTTTCGCCTAGAGTGTTCACGCAACCCTCAGTCCATTTTCATTTCACTTCCATCGATTAAACCAAATAATTCCCTTGACATCCCGACAGTATCTACTATACTACCTCCAAAGGAGCTTATTATGACCGAAAAGAAACTAACCGACGAACAACTAGCCCGCGCAAAGAGGCTGTACCGTGATGGCATGAGCATAGACGACATAGCCGCTCTCATCGTCGCCGAGGAAACAGAACTCGAAAAAGAAACAGAAAAACTAGAGTGGCAAAAGATCAAAGGCAATATTCCGTGGGATGAAGTCCATTTGGCCTATGAAACTGGTTTCCCTATTAAGAAACTAGCCGAGAAATACAACATCTCAGAATCTACAATTAAGTCTAAAGCTAAACTTAACGATTGGACTATTGATGCTGCC
>Ga0192235_1073_pt1 | contig 6477 bp, 8 predicted proteins | sample Koala_Koa27_C3_FD_131230 | JGI IMG/M metagenome (GOLD analysis project Ga0192235, IMG submission 131230) | Enriched cells from koala feces incubated with labeled cellulose particles, San Francisco Zoo, California, United States - Koala_Koa2-7_C3 ... | reverse complement strand
ACATTTCCACTTGTGCAATCCCGGCGAATTCGTAATAGATATTAATAGCAATAATGAAGTCGATACCTTCTACCGCCGCATGCACATGACCGCGCGGCAGATTGTCGACAAGTTCGACAACAAGAACGTACCGGATTTCATCAAGGGGCAGTGTGAGCATACGCGCAACGTAACCGCGCGCTATGACGTCATCCACGCGGTATTCCCTAGAAATGAGTTTAAAACGCTGGGGCGGGTGGCATCAACCGATAAGCCCTACGCATCCGTGTATTTTCTCCTTGGCTCATCTTCTTCCAGCACGGGGGAACTCACCGGCCTTGGCGGGAAACCCTCCGTTCTCGAAGAGGGCGGCTATGATATGTTCCCTGCCTTCGCCCCGCGCTGGGATATCTCAAATTCCGACCGCTACGGAATTAGCCCGGCCATGCAGATACTGCCTGATTGCAAAATGCTCCAGGCGATGACCACGACCTTGCGGAAACTCCAGCATAAGGCCGCCGACCCGCCATTGGTGGTAGACCAATCGCTCCGCGCTACCGGCGTACGGTTAACCCCTGGCGGCCTTTCCTATTTCGACTCAACCCGCACGGGGGTGACGCCGGTTGCGCCCATCCACCAGCCGGATGCGCAAACGCTGCAATATTCCATGCAAGCCATTCAGGAAGTGCAAGAAATCATCAATGACGGGATGTATGTCGAGCTATTCCGCACCTTCCTTGATGACGAACGCCACAACGTCACGGCCACGGAAATTTCGGCGCGCCAATCGGAAAAGCTTGTCCTGCTTGGCCCCGTCCTGGAACGGCTCCACAAAGAACTCCTGCAACCGGTCATTCAACGCACCTTTGCCCTTATGCGCGAATGGGGCGCACTCCCGCCGCCACCGAACAATGTTGATATCATTAATGTTGATGTCACCTTTGAAAGTGTGTTGGCGCAAGCTCAGCGGGCAAGTCTTAGCGCAAATATTGAGCAAGGTGTTGTTTTTGTTGGAAATCTGGCGCAAATGGCTCCTGAAGCCCTTGACCTGCTTAACGCCGATAGCACAGTTCGTGCATACCTTGACAGGGTTGCCGCCCCCGCAAGTATGCTCCGCGAACAAAGCGAAGTGGAAATGATCCGGCAGCGGCGGGCTGAACAACAAGCGCAGCAACAACAAATGGCTATGGGGAACCAGGCTTTGGCGGAAGCTGGCGCCTTAGCTGACGCGGCCAAAACAATGGGCGAGACAAGATTGGGGCAAGGGTCCGTGCTTGATAATCTGCTCGGCGGAGTACAATAAACCTGCGATGCCTAAGCAAAACAAGGAAAAAGCCAAGGAAAAGCCCAGCGGCGATTGAACAATATGGAAAACTATAAACGCGAAAATCTCATAACTGCCGTCGACCAGCTCGGCAGAAGCTCCGTGGGGCGAGAATTTCTTCTCTGGCTCCTGAACGAAACGGAGGTCTTCACGGCGGACTTTCCGCAGAACGAAAAACGCACTACCTGGCAAGCGGGTCGTCGCGCGCTGGGGCTACAAGTTCTTGAACTGTGCGCCAGGGCCGGAAACCTCGGGACGGTGCTCATAGCTGAAGCTCTGTATAATGCCGAGCAAGCCAAGGAAAGTTCAAACGCCAGCTCAGACGCCGCAGGGCTCTTAGATTAGCCGCCGCAGGCGAGCCAAGGAAGAAAATGACTGACGAGCAGCTGACAAGATTAATTGACGCCCTGGATAGGATAGCGGTCGCGCTTGAGAGCCCCTCTTTGGCCGGCCGTTCCGGCGAAATTTCCCGGGGTATAAGCGCAGGCGGCGTCACGCCGAAGCCTCCGATTAAGGTAACAGCACCAAGACGGCGAGCAACAAGTAAAACTACATTAAGCAGGAGAAAATAGTTATGGCTGAAATGGAAAGTGCAAATGCCGGTTTGGCTGAAGAAAGTATTATTGGTGATATGGCGGAGGCGAGTGAGGGGATTGCCTCCACTGCCGTCCCCGAAGGTGCGGGATTGGTGTCGAATGCTCAAGCGCCGATGGCTTCCGCAGGCGCTGCAAGCGAGCCGTATACCCTTGAAATGAATGACGAAGATTTACCGCTTTTGAAGCAGCAGCTAGAAAGCTTTACCGGCACCTGCCGCGAGCTTGGCCTTTCAAAGAGCCAGGCGGAACAAGTATTGGCTTGGCAAAAAGACCGCCTGCGCGAAGCTGAAACGGAAACGCAACGCAACACCGAAATGGTCATGCGGGAATGGAATACGGAAATCCGGAACGACTCTGAATTTGGCGGCATTAGGTATACCCGCACGATCGCCGACGCTCGCGCGGCCCTCGCAACCTTTGATCCCGACGGCAGCCTTCGCCAGCTTTTGAAGGACACCTACGGGGAATACCACCCCGATGTCATTCGTTTCGCGGCCAGGGTTGGACGGGCAATTTCCGAACACCAATTCGTTGAAGGAAACGCGGGGCCGGAGCCGAAACAAACCCCACTGGCGGAACGGTTTTATGGACGCGACGGCTCGACCGTAATGCATGGCATTTAAGCCAAGGGAAAAAGCCATCAACCCGCGAGGCAAGGAACATGGTCGGCAGCGAAGAATACTTCCCCGTATTGTGGGGCGGCGATAGCTGGACAGTGTATCAAAACTGTTCCAGCGCGGCAATAGCCCTGTCTTCAAACACCTCGTGTAGCGTTTCCCACGTTTGCGTTACCGGCGGATGTAACACCTCCCTGTCCGGCGGGGCGGTTCGCGTGACCTGCGGTTGCCTGACGGCTAATGATTCTGTTTTTGAGTGTAACTGTTCCTGTCAATGCGGCGGCGGTATTTATGCTTGCGGTAGCGGCACATGTGTAACCGTTGGTAATTCATGTATTTATTGCAACTGCGCCTCTTGCCATGGCGGCGGGGTTTTTGCGGATAGCCAGGCGTGCGTCACTATCAGTAATTCCCACATCGACGGCAACTGCGCTACAGGCTGTGGCGGTGCCGCTACAATTTGCAACAACGCCACCGGTATATTCTGTTGCGATACCATTGCCAATAACCACGCCACTGGATACGCTGGCGGCATTATGGCCCATTGCAACGGGGTTGTTTATATCATCGGCACAACCATCTGCGGCAACTGCGGGCAATATGGCGGCGGCCTATTCGCCGAAAACTGTTCATGCACGATTATTTGCGACAGCAACTTTTTCGGCAATTGCGCAACTACTTGCGGCGGCGCAATTTACGCTTCCGGCGGCTGCCTTATCTTTTGCGGCACGGTTTGCATATACGGCAACTGTGGGAACTGCCCCGGTATTCATCTAAGCTCAAGCAATGCTTGTGCCATTGTTTACGGCACAGTATATAATTGGGACGAGGCAACCGGTTCTGGCAGCTGGTGTTGTTGTGGTTCGGGATGTGTTTGCTGTATGAACACACAAACACAAGAGCCGAAACAAAGCGAACCGGACGAACCCGAAGGGATACAATAAGAAAGGCCTCCGCTGAGAGGGGGTAACTCAGCGGAGGCATAAGAAGGGAACCATAAGGAGCCCCAATGACCAAAGAGAATATAAGCCAAGGAAAGAAAATTGTCAAGCCCGCGAGCGAATGCCGGTATCCAAAAACTGACTTGGTTGGGCAACGGTTCGGGAGACTGGTAGTTAAGGAATTTGCGGGGAGGGATAGGGGGAATAACGCCCTCTGGTCATGCCTGTGCGACTGCGGCAATAATCGTATCGTGCGTGATGCAAATTTAAAAACAGGGCATACCCAAAGTTGCGGCTGTTATTGCATGGAACTTATTACTACGTTCCATGGAGCAGCAAAAAGAAACAGAGTAACAAGGACGTACCAAAGATTCCGTGACATACATGCTCGATGTTATAATTCCAAGAGACCCAAATATAAAGATTACGGCGGGCGGGGAATCTATGTTTGCGACGAATGGCATTCTTTTCCTGTTTTTCGCGATTGGTTTGAGAGTCATGTAGCCGAGGGTGAAGAACTAGACCGCATTGACAATGACGGCCCGTATGCACCCTGGAATTGTCGAGGGGCTACACGTAAAGAACAGATGAGAAATACGCGCAGAAACATAAATATCACATGGGAAGGTGAAACGTTATGTTTAAAAGACTGGGCTGAAAAGCTGAAAATTAATGTAGAAACTCTTCGGGCGAGAATACGCGTGTACAAGTGGCCCATTGAAAAGGCGTTAACAAAACCAGTAGGGCATAAAGACTGTATTGCAATACGGCGCGCGAGAGAGCGGCTGTAACTTTAATGCAATAACAATATAACAACAAAGCAACAGGAGAAATAACATGGCTTACGAACCAGGTGGAGTCGGCACTCTTGCTGAACTCCAGGAATTCTATAGATCGTTGAAGATAGATACCACGACCATTGAGTTGATGAACCAGGTAAATGACATCCTCTCGGATGTTCCTTTCCGTGAGGCCAACTCTATTAAGGGCCACGAGACCCGCGTCCGTACAGGACTTCCTGATGTCTACTTTAGGCGTCTGTATCGCGGCACCCCGCTTTCGCGCTCGCAGTACAGCCGCGTTGTGGAAGGCATCGGCATGCTGGAAGCCCGCATGGAGTTAGACGTGCAGGAAAAGACCCTTTACGGCGCAACCTTCAACGCCTACCGCCTGCAGGAAGGCAAGGCCTTTATGGAGGCCCTGCGGCAAAAAACCGCCGAGCTGATGTTCTACGGCGACCATAACGTTCTTGCCGACGAATTCGACGGCTTTGCCACGCGCTATAATGACCTCGGCAACCCGCACGTTATTGATGCCGGTGGGGAAGGCAGTACTAACACCTCCATGTACCTTGTCGCTTGGGGAGCCGATACAGTGACTGGCATTTTCCCGAAGGAGTCCATCGGCGGGCTCAAGCATACCGACCTTGGTATGTATGTAACCACCGACTCGGAAGCGCGGAAGTTTGAAGTCTTCGGCGACCTCTGGAGCTGGAATGTCGGCCTGGCCGTTCGCGACTGGCGCGCGGTGGTGCGCATCTGCAACATCCCCGTGGATAAGCTCTATGAAGACCGCGTGATTGCGGGCAGTGACAGCTCAACCGGCGCGCAACTGAACCCCGACTATGTTGATTTCAGGAAGCTTGTTATCCAAGCGAAGAACCTTATCCCGAACCAGTACCGCAATCGCACAATTCTGTACTGCAATGAAGAGGTCATGACCGCCCTGGAAGTGCAGGCGTCGGATACCAAGAATATTCACCTACATTACGGAGACCTCTTTAACTCGAAGGATGTACCAAAGATTCATTCGATTCCCATTCGGCAGTGTGACATAATCAAAAACGACGAACCGAAGGTAAGTTAAAGGACATATGAAAGCCTTAAAGTTTAGCCAAGGGGAAAGATATGGCCTGCTAACCGTTCTCCAGAGGGCGGGGCACGACAAGTGGGGCGCTGTCACTTGGAAATGTCTGTGCGATTGCGGCAACCTAACTGAGGTATCAGGAACAGGTCTCCGTAAAGGAAGCGTGGTAAGTTGTGGCTGTAGAAAACGTACAGATAAAAACAATCCAAACTATAAGCACGGACTGTGTCGACACCCACTGCACATTGTTTGGCAAGGCATACGTCAACGCTGTAATGACAAAAATGCTATAAATTACGTCAATTACGGCGGGCGAGGAATAACCGTCTGTCCTGAATGGGGGAACTTTCAGGCTTTCTATGATTGGGCAATCACCAATAACTACAAAAAAGGGCTGACCATCGAGCGCATCAACAATGACGGCCCATATGCCCCCTGGAATTGCAGGTGGGCGACTCGAAAGGAACAGTCTCGGAACATGAGGCAACGCCGCAATTCTCGCTGGATTACGGCTTTTGGGAAAACACAGACTTTATCCGAATGGGGCAAAGAAATAGGGATACGACCTACGAGTCTCTGGTTGCGGATATTCCAATACCATTGGCCCGTGGAGCGCGCCCTTACCGAACCCCTAAGGACTTAGTCATAAACACATAAGGAACTAGCATGATTCTCGACGACTCATTGGTATTCTTTGACGGCGCAACGAAGGACGACGCAACCGGCGGCGGCCAGGTCAGCAGTGGCGTATCCGACTGGATTCCCCTGACTGGTTTCCTGAACCCTGGCCAGGTCGGCCCCATCCCGATTCATATTTGCCTGTCGGGCGGGCTGACTGATGACGAGAGCCTTACCTTCACCTTGAAACACGCGGACGGCAAGGAAAAGCCGACAGGGGACGGCGAAGAAGCCGGCTCTATGACCGTTGAAGGTCCCGTAAGAGCTGGCGGCACGGTTGCCTGGCGGTTTATCCCGCGCGGCGTGACCAAGCCGTGGCTGAAACTGGAACTTACGGAAGGGGATAGCCTGACCAGCACCGGCTCGGTTTTCGCCGCGATTGTCCGCGAAGACCTGACCGGCAGCTACCAGGATAACACGGACCTGCTTATTGACAAGGGCAAACCGCAGTATCAGGCGACTGCCTAAGAATAAGC
>Ga0192235_1072_pt2 | contig 6560 bp, 10 predicted proteins | sample Koala_Koa27_C3_FD_131230 | JGI IMG/M metagenome (GOLD analysis project Ga0192235, IMG submission 131230) | Enriched cells from koala feces incubated with labeled cellulose particles, San Francisco Zoo, California, United States - Koala_Koa2-7_C3 ... | reverse complement strand
AAAAGCCATTGAAAAGATTCTATTTTTCGTGGAAAAATACTGGTCGGAGGTTTTTCAGTTCAGCCGTAGAAATGGCTATACAGTCGATTTTTGTACGCCTGTGTTTTAATAATTTTTTAATATTTGACGTATAGATTTGATTTTCTCCTTCTGATATGGTATATTAATTGTTGTATGCGAGTACAAATCGGAATTTTAGGAGAAATGAAAAAATGAAAATAAGACTTATGAAAATGAGTGATTATAGCAATGTCTATCGATTGTGGATGTCATGTAAGGGCATGGGGTTAAATACGATTGATGATTCCGAAGAGGGCATAAGCAGGTTTCTTCAGAGGAATCCTGATACTTGCTTTGTTGCGGAAAATAAAAATGAAATAGTTGGAGCTATCATTGTTGGTAACGATGGGCGCAGGGGATATATTTATCACACGGCAGTATTACCAGACTATAGACATCAGAGGATTGCAACGCATCTTGTAGATACAGCAATGGATGCTCTCCATAAAATCGGCATTATAAAAGCATCACTTGTAGTGTTTGGCAGAAATCAAACAGGAAATGCATTTTGGGAGAACATGGGATTTACTGAGAGAGATGACTTGGTTTATCGAAACAAAGCATTTTCTGAAATTGAAAGAATTGATATATGAATTGCAGCTGAAAAATTGTGTAATAAATTGAATTTTGGAGGTTTAATGTGATAAAACGAATTAACTACTCGGTGCAGATCTAGAGATCTGATAGCAGGTTGCATTGGGGATCATTACTCAAATATTACTTATGCTGTCAGGAACTACATTCTTTTGAAGAAACAATTTACTACTAAAAGGAAAGCAGCCTTATGGATAAAGAATACTTAAGAAATATTTGGAAATATGAAGAAAAAATTGCGCACATTCATGGTTGGGATTTTTCACACATTCATGACAGATATGAGGTAGAAAATGATTTGCCATGGAATTATGAGCAGATTGTCAGACAATATCTTGACAATAGCAGTAACATTTTAGATTATGATACAGGTGGTGGAGAATTCTTGCTGTCATTGAATCATCCATATTCGAAAACGGCGGCAACAGAAGGTTATCCTCCAAATGTAAAATTGTGCAAGAATAGACTTTTGCTGTTAGGCATTGATTTTAAGGAATGTAATAATTCAGCAAAAATTCCGTTTGATGATGCGGCATTTGATTTAATAATAAATCGTCATGGAAATTTCAATGCACAGGAAATTTATAGATTGTTGCGCAATGATGGTGTATTTGTCACCGAACAAGTAGGCAGTGAAAATGATAGGGATTTGGTTGAATTAGTCTTACCTGAAACTGAAAAGCCATTCCCAGATTTGAATCTTAAAGAGCAACTCCAACATTTTGAGAATGCAGGATTTCACATTGTGAAAGCTGATGAAGTGTGTCGCCTTATAGTGTTTTATGATGTAAGAGCTTTTGTTTGGTTTGCACATATCATAGAATGGGAATTCCCTGGTTTTTCTGTGGCCAAATGCTTTGAACAACTATTAAAAATGCAAGAAATGGTTGAAAAAGACGGCAGAATTGTTGGAACGATTCATCGGTACTTGATTGTGGTAAAAAAATAATAGAGTAATACACAGGGAAATGTTCTACTAGACAACCTTTGGCTTATTACCTTGAACTTAACACATTTTATGCCCATGAGTGACTACACAGCCACTCTTTTTTTTGCCTATTTTAAGTAAAATGAGAAAATTATAAAAAATCGGCTCCCCTATCCCCTATTTTACGTAGATTTTCCAGCGACAATCAAAGAAGCGAATCGATTGATGCCCAAATTCGGGCGATGAATCAGTTCTGCAAGCAACAACATTGGCAGATTGTGTCAACCTACACAGACGAAGCGAGGAGTGCAACCACCGACAATCGACCGCAATTTCAGCAAATGATTGCAGACAGTGGCAAGGGCGTCTTTGACATTGTTCTGGTACATAAGTTGGACAGATTCAGCCGTGACCGTTACGATAGTGCGATTTACAAGAAACGCTTGAAAAAGAATCATGTCAGATTGTGCAGCGTGCTGGAACGAATGGATGACAGCCCCGAAAGTATCATGATGGAATCGGTTTTAGAGGGAATGGCAGAATATTACAGCAAAAACCTTGGTCGAGAAGTCATGAAAGGCATGAATGAAACAGCGTTGCAATGTAAGCACACAGGCGGTTGTACGCCGTTAGGATTTGACCTTGATGAGAATAGAAAGCTCGTCATAAATCCGCACGAAGCCGAAGCGGTGAAGTTGATCTTTGAAATGTATGCCGATGGCTATGGTTATTCCAAAATCATCGATGTCTTAAATAGCCGTGGCTACAAAACGAAAAAAGGACAGGATTTCGGGAAAAATTCGCTCTATGAGATTCTTGGAAATGAAAAGTACACGGGTACTTATGTATTCAATCGGGCTTCTTCGAAGGCGTGTGATGGCAAACGAAATAATCATAGCAGCAAGGATTGCAGTCGCACAATTCGCATTGAAAATGGTTGTCCGCAGATTATCAGTAAGAAACTTTTTGAAAAGGTGCAGCGACTCCGTGAAGCCAATCGGCAAAACGCAGGGCGGTATCACAGCAAGGAATTTTATTTGTTATCCGGTAAAGTTGTTTGTGGCATTTGTGGTAAGAAAATGCAGGGTGATTTGAGATTTTTCGGCAGAAATAAGAACAGATTAGCTACGTATCGCTGCAACATACGGCGTACCATTTGTGCAAATAAAGAACTGAATAAGGACTATCTGGATGCATATCTTGTAACTTTATTGGGCAAAAGACTGTTGAATCCTGTTTCATTAAAGAAAGCTGTCACTGCTGTAAATCGGCATATTCGGCAGTTCAATCGGTCTTATGAGAAGAATCATGATTCACTATAAAGACAATATCAGGAGGTGCAAGAAAATCTGAAAAATATCACAAATGCGATTGAAAAAGGGATTATTACCGATAGCTTGATTGAACGTACGGAGCAGTTGGAAAATGAGCGTGTGGAAGTTGAAGTTAAGCTGGATTCCATGCAATTGCTGTCTGAAATTCGATATTCTGATGTCAGTTATATGATTACGGAATGGAAAAGCTTAGAACGCAATACAGAGTCTTTTCGAAGCTTTGTGCAGCAATTTATCAAAGAAATCCGTGCTTTTCCGCATAAATTTGAAATTGTTCTTGATGTCGGATTGGGTGTAGTGGATGATTTTACAGAAACAATCTCAGTACAGCGCAGTGATTTGTATGCGCAATTTCAGTCCAAAACGAGGGAGGAATCATTATGTTTGAGAAGTGGAAAAAGCGATGATTTTGGAATAACCATAGCCATCAGCATACATTTCAAAAATCAGCTTCACCGCTTCGGCTTCGTGCAGATTTATGACGAGCTTTCTATTCTCATCAAGGTCAAATCCTAACGGCGTACAACCGCCTGTGTGCTTACATTGCAACGCTGTTTCATTCATGCCTTTCATGACTTCTCGACCAAGGTTTTTGCTGTAATATTCTGCCATTCCCTCTAAAACCGATTCCATCATGATACTTTCGGGGCTGTCATCCATTCGTTCCAGCACGCTGCACAATCTGACATGATTCTTTTTCAAGCGTTTCTTGTAAATCGCACTATCGTAACGGTCACGGCTGAATCTGTTCAACTTATGTATTAGAACAATGTCAAAGACGCCCTTGCCACTGTCTGCAATCATTTGCTGAAATTGCGGTCGATTGTCAGTTGTTGCACTCCTCGCTTCGTCTGTGTAGGTTGACACGATTTGCCAATGCTGTTGCTTGCAGAACTGATTCATCGCCCGAATTTGTGCGTCATTCGATTCGCTGCGCTGATTATCACTGGAAAATCTGGCGTACAATGCCACTCGTGGAATATTCAACATTTTATCACCTCGACTGGTAAATAGGTGTCCTCTGCATAGCCATCATCTATGATTTTGACACCATGCAAATAGGATTCATTTTCAAGTTTTATCACCTCTAAAAAATCCATTTCTGACGAATTGAACATCGAATATTCTGTCACATCTAACACCACAAAACAGCCGATATTTTCGAGATTTTTGACGCTGTATTCTTCGAATAATGATAGAATTTTCTTCGCCAAATGTTCTCGTAATTTTGTAAATGTCACTTGATTTACTTCTGAAAAATCTGTTATCTTAATCATTTTCTTCCTCCATTTCGTTACACAAGAAAAGACGGTGTTCTCCTCGATTGGGGAACACCGCTTCTTGCATATTTTTGGATTTTATTCTTATCCTTTTTTTCGATAAAAACAGGATTCGGCTGTTTTGCGAAAAGTGCCTGTTCTGTCGGTTCAATTTGTCTTTTTGCCACTTCGACATGAAGCTTCATTTCCTTCCTATCGAATGCGACTCCTACGTGAAATTCTTTCATAGTTTTTCCCGCAAAAAAATTGGAGAATCCAGCATTCAGCCAAATTCTCCAACAGGATTTCATAAATTTGTTTCAATTATTTCTTCAAAAGTGCAATGATTTCCATACCACAAGCCACACCTGCAAGGAACATTTGGGTTACGATTGGCACCAATGCATTTCACCTTTAGGCGATGATAAAAAAAACAACGATAAAATGTCGCTCTTGAAAACGCTGTTCGTTTTATTATAAATAGTCCTCCCTCGGAGGCGTGAACACATCGACAACCTCACCAGGGTCGACCACCCGAAAGGAATGAACCTGATTGCCCGGAATTGCATAAGAATCTCCAGGGTTCAGCTCGTACCGTTCGTCACCGATCGTAAGCTCATATTTCCCAGAAATCACATAACCACATTGTTCATGCAGGTGCTGGTGCGGGGATGCATAATTACCGGAAACATAGTTCATTTTTACCACTTGGGATTTTTCACCTACTGCAAGAGAATCGAGAGAAACTCCCTTAAATACTTTCTTGACTGCGTTCTCCTTTTTTATAACTGTTTTCATTGCAAAACCTTCTTTCTTGTACCTTGTATTCAAAGGCAATATCGCCTCTGACATACACATAGTTATCCAGTTTGATTTCCTTAAAGCCGAACTTTTCATAAATATGCAGAGCGGGTTTCAGCTTGCTATGGGAAAGGATAAACAACCGCTGTGCGCCGTGTTTCAACGCCCAGTCCATACAAGCCTTGAATACTGCGCTGCCTGCGCCCTTATGTGGCAAATGCTTGTTTGAACCAAGTTTGCAGATTTCCCATGTCGTTCCTTCCATCGGCATCGCCATGCAAGCGGCGAGAGCCATATCGTTTTCTACAGCAAAGAAAATCATCGCACCGCTTCGTAATTCCTCATCGATTTTGTCAAAGGTTTCTTTGTCGTGTTCCTCCAGAAAACCGAAATTGGAAATAATCCAGTCCGTGTTGAAATCAATAAAATCCTGCCTGTAGCGTTCTTCAAACGAAATAATTTTCATGTCAGCATTCCTCTTTTCCAAGAATTGAAATAATCGTGTCAAGTGCAGCGGACAAAGCATTACATTCGCCCCAGTCTAACCCCGATATTTGAGATGTAATCCGGCTGTTTGTCAGTGCAATCAGACTATCGGTTTCCGCATTTCCAAGTTCAGTAAGGGTGAGCTTGCCTGCTCTTTTGTCCCCGTCACACTTGCTTTTTTCCACAAGTCCACACGCTGAAAAACAGCGGATAATCCTGCTCAGATAGCTCTTGTCTATATGCAACGTTTTTATAATATCACTTTGCAGACATCCGCTGTGGTTCTTTATCTCAAAAAGGACTCTAGTTTCTGTGACAGAGTAATCACTGCCGAGATAGTTGGAACTCAGCAGTTCCATCTGTACTGTATAAAAGCGGTTGAACGCTCTGATTTTATTGCACACCTCATCGTACATATCCATATGGTTACACCTCCAATATTAGTTGACTGCGTCCACTAAATAGTATAACACAAGTAGTAGACAATGTCAACTTTTTTTCAAAGAAAACTTTAGGACATCTCTTTGCGCTTTCTATAGATACTCCTTTTTCGCTGATAATTCTGTCACAACTTTCGCAGCGGTGATAGTGCCTGTCGAAGCACTCCTGACAAAGACAAGTATCATGATCGCTAATGTTGTTGCATGACCAGATCACTTCCCCACAGTGTTCACAGGTAACAGTCTGTTCATCGACACAGTCATTGCAAAGAAGGTCACCTTCCACATACATTCCGTCTCCCTCTGCAATCTCGCATCCGCAAAAATCACAGTGCATTTTTTCTGGTTCCATGTAAATACCTCCAAAATTAAAAATCCTGATAAAACATTAACGTCTTATCAGGATTATAATATATATTTGAAGTTGGGGGGTGTTACGGGAGAATCCGATCACATCTTTTGATAGAATTCACAGGCATAGCCGTCTGCACGCAGTGGCAACCCTTCTGCCCATGGCGGTGTTTTTCATCAATAAACCCGCTATTTGTACAATATAACCAAAAAAAAAAAAAAAAAAAAAAAAAAAAAAAAAAAAAAAAAAAAAAAAAAAAAAAAATTTTTAAAAAAAAAAAAAAAAAAAAATATAAAAAAAAAAAAA
>Ga0192235_1062_pt1 | contig 9250 bp, 12 predicted proteins | sample Koala_Koa27_C3_FD_131230 | JGI IMG/M metagenome (GOLD analysis project Ga0192235, IMG submission 131230) | Enriched cells from koala feces incubated with labeled cellulose particles, San Francisco Zoo, California, United States - Koala_Koa2-7_C3 ... | reverse complement strand
GCCCTTCATCGAGCCGAATGGAAGAGGCATCGTGAATGGACGGAGACTATCAAAAAGGAAGATGACATCGCCGAGTACCGGAAAGCCAAATTAGCAGCGGAAACAATCAAGCTACGCCAAGCTGGTGAACGAGTAGCTTGGGGCTTTGAGGAAGCTGCAATCGGCGGTCCGATATCGATTTCGTGGGAACAATAGTTATTTTGAGCTGTCGGTAGGGATGACGTCCCCTTCCCTTACCGAGTCCTTACCGGCAGCCAATTTTTGAAAGGGAAGAAGATACCAATGTCGCGTGAACCTGCCCGTCAAGTCCGGATCCCCTATAAGCCCCGCTTCCCAGAAATTCATAAAGCGTTGGAAACTCATCGTTATTGTTGCTTAGTTTTTCACAGAAGAGCGGGTAAAACCGTATTAACCTTAAACCATTTAATCAAGTGCGCGCTCATGAGTGAAGATCCATTCGCGCTTTATGGTTTTCTTTCACCACTCAAGGTTCAATCTCGCTCGATTGCTTGGGAATATCTTAAGTACTATACTGGCACAATACCCGGCCGCATAGTTAGTGAATCCCATCTTTCAGTCAAAGTGCCGTCACGAAATGGGATGGCACAAATCCGTTTGTATGGCGGGGATAATCCAGAGGCTCTCCGTGGCCAAGGATTCAGTGGGATGGTGATTGATGAGGTGGGCGATATAAAACCCGACCTACTGGATTCGATTATAATCCCCGCCCTCTCTGATAAACATGGCTTCCTAATTCTGATCGGGACACCTAAAGGGGCCAATCACTATCACGCGCTATACCTTGAATATAAGAAACGTATGGAAGCAGGCGAACCCGATTACTTTGCCTGCACTAAAACAGTGCATGACACATGTAGTCTTTCCGAAGACGAAATCCAGCAGCTCAAAAACACAATGCCTGCGGGCGCGTTTGAGAGAGAACTTGAGTGTTCGTTTGCGGTAGCCAGCGAGCAGCAGCTTATTTCTCTTCAAAGCGTCTATAAGGCTCAATCGCGTAGACTTGACCAGAGGGACAAGGATGATGGCGCACCATTGGTTATAGGCGTAGATGTAGCCCGTTATGGTGATGACAACACATGCATCTGCATTAGAAGAGGTACGTATGTAGAACCAATATCTGTCATTAAGACAGAAGATACCATGGATACCGTTCGCAGGATTGTTCAACTTTATCAGGAACGCAAGCCGGATGGTATAATGGTAGAGAGTGTTGGGATTGGTGGCCCGATAATCGATCGCTTACGGGAATTGAGTATACCGGTGTTGGCAGTGGAACCCGGTGGCCGCGCAATAGACGGCGACCATTTTTATAACCTTCGTGCGGAGATGTGGGCTAAATGCAGGGACTTTATTGACAAGGACGGCTGTATTCCTCCTGACGAGGATTTAGCCCAAGAATTAGCTACTCCACTATATGAATATGCACCTAACGGCACACTTAAACTTGAGTCAAAAAAGGAAATCAGGAAACGTATTAAACGTTCTACTGACAGGGCGGACAGTCTATGCCTTACCTTCGCTGTCCCAATCCTCTCCAAAAAAGAACTTGACATACTTAACGGTTCCTATAAAACTATCGCTGAAGGTGTTGAAGACTACGAACCATTAGTATACTAAGAGAGTAACATGGAAATCACATATCGTATCCTTGAACCGCAAGAGTATTCAACCGTTTTTAAACAGATTGTTATCGATAAAACTCTATGGGCGTTCAATCCTTCTATCATTGATTTTACCGAGGAAAAGTGGTATACATATTGTTCGGATATGAAAATTTTAAGCCTTGGAATATTTTGCAATGGTTCTTTGGGTGGGATTCTTCAGGGATGGGGATTTACTGAAAATTCACGAGTGATGGAGATAGCCGCTATCGCTTTTCGCGATTTTGTAAAATACGCTATAGAAGGAATGAGGGGGGCGGTGCATTGGTGCTTCGATAACATTGATTGCGCATGCCTTCTCGCTCGCATCCCGACACAGAATCGGCATGTTGTAAATATCCTTACAAAAACTGGATTTGAAAAACAGGGTATTATCCCTGAACTTTTTTGGGATAACAAGAGGCAAAAATTTGTAAATGGTCGTATTTGGATATGCACGCCAGCAAATTTGCAGAGTACTGAAAATAAGATTGAAGTATAAGCATGGCGCTTGATTTAACTTTTCGGAAGCTCACAGCCAATGAGGCTGAAGAATGCTTTAACCGCCTTATCCAAGACGGAAGCATGTGGGCGTATGCCTACGACTTGGACGAGGAAGAATGCACTTTGCAAATGTGGCTTGATATTTATAATAATCCTCTTATTTTTTCTTGCGCGTTTCTTATTAACAATGAATTAGCAGGATTCGCGGAATTAATGCCGTTTGTTTCGCAAACGAGGGCAGTCAGTGTTAACACAGGTTTATTTAAGCCATATTATCCATACGCGAAACTATTGATGAACGAGGCTAGTTTATGGGTACTTGAAAATTTCGATGGTGCGTGCTGTGTAGGTGTCACTCCGGTAGTGAACAGGCAGATGACAGCATTGCTTCCCGCTATCGGATACAAAAAAATTGGTACGATTCCTGAGTATACGTGGTTTAATAAAAAGAAAAAATATGTTGACGCGATAATTACTGTAGCTACGCGCACTACACTAACTAAAGCTAGAAATCACATGAAGGAGTAACCATGGGCGGGAAAAAAGGAGGCACCAGTGTTGTGTATTATGTGCCTGAATACCAAGGCGAAGAAACTCCGGTGAATATGAACACTAAAAGCCTTACGAGTGCTTCGACTGAAGCCGTTCAGCAACAACAGGAACGTGCGTCGCGTAATCGCGGCGTAGCGGCAAGCATTTTGAGTCGTAATAGCAATACCACTGGTAGCTACGGGTTGACGTCGCAATCTAGTGGTAATTCTCGCACTCTTGGATAGCCATGTCTATTGATATAGATAAATTAGCACACCGATACGAAGAATTACGTTCTGAACGTGCCAACTGGGAATCCACATGGCGTGAATGTGCCGAGCTATTTAATCCCGGTCGTTATCGTGACGACACTGAAACAAACGCGCACCGCATACCATTGGTTAATCCAAAACTTGTAAACTCCAAGGGTATTCTTGCCATGCGTTCCATGGCATCTGGTATGCAAGGTGGCATGGCTTCCCCTGTCCGTCCGTGGTTTCGACTGGTTGCCAAAGGTGATCCACAACGTATCCCTGACGGCGTTAACGCATGGCTTGACCGCGTTACTCAAGCCATGACAGCTGTCCTTCACCAATCCAATTTTTACAATGCAACACACACCCTTTACTCTGATATTGGCACCTTTGGCACCGGCCTTTTAGTCGAAACAGCAAATGAAGATGGCATTTATTTCCACCTTGTCCGTTGCGGTGAATATGTCCTTGACATTAATGGTAATGATGAAGTAGACACTTTCTTCCGTCGTTTGTACATGACACCGCGTCAAATACTAGACAGGTGGGAACGCGCGCCCAACCTTCCCGACTTCATTAAGCGTTCACGCGAACGTAAGGTTATGACAACTGAACGCTACGATGTTATTCATGCCGTATTTCCACGTACCGATTTTAAGCCTGCCAAACGACTGACAGTTGAATCTAAACCTTTTGCCAGCGTCTATTATCTGCCTGGGGGGAGTTCCGGCCACGGCACTGGCAAGGCGTGCATATTGGAAGAGGGGGGATTCGACATGTTCCCAGCGTTTGCTCCGCGCTGGGACGTGTCGGGTTCCGATGTGTACGGCAGGTCACCGGTGATGGATGTCTTGCCAGATTGCAAGATGCTACAGGCTATGACCACCACGCTACGGAAGACGCAGCATAAAATCGCCGACCCGCCGCTTGTAGCAGACCAATCCCTTCGTGCGACTGGCGTGAAGCTAATTCCCGGTGGCCTGTCATTTTTTGATTCTACCCGTACCGGCACAACTCCTGTCGCGCCGATTCACCAGCCTGAAGCAGCAGCGCTTCAGACGGTCATGACTGCTATACAGGAGGTCGAGCAGAATATTGATGATGGCTTGTATGTTGATTTGTTCCGGATGATGCTGGAAGATCAACGTTCACGTATAACAGCAACAGAGATTAACGCCAAGGAACGTGAACGCATTGTCATGCTTGGCCCTGTTGTCGAGCGGTTGCACAAGGAACTATTCGACCCCGTCATCCGTAGAACCTTCGCCCTCATGCAGGAATGGGGCGCAATGCCTACGCCTCCGGAAGGGGTTGATGCGCTTGACGTGGATGTGTCATTTGAGTCTGCACTTGCCCAAGCTCAGCGTCAGGTAACAACCAGCAATATTGAAGCTGGTTTTGCATTTATTGGTCAAGCCGCTGCTGCTGTTCCGGAGATTCTTGATATTGTCGATACTGATGCCATGGGCCGTGCATATCTTGACCGTATCAATATGCCGTCCTCTGTCATCCGTGAAGAGTCTGCTGTCGAGGAAATCCGCGAACAGCGGGCGCAGGCGGCAGCGCAGCAGCAGCAAATGGAGACGATGAATCAGGGTGTCAATCAGTTGGTTGATGCTACCAAGGCCATGGAGAATATGTCAAACACCAATATCTCTGGCCAGAATGCGCTTGAAGCCTTGACTGGTGGATTGGGGAATGTGCTCTAATGTCTGCATCTGATATTGGCTATTTTGACGACTATGAATCTCCTGACACCAAACAGGATGAGAACCAGCGGAGCATGCTTGTTAACGCTATTCAGCTGATGGGCAAGGAATATGTTGGCCGTGAATTCCTTCGCTGGCTTATGGAAAAGACCAAGGTATTCGAGCAGGAGTTTCCAAAAGACCTAACCCTCGTGGCATGGAATGCTGGGCTTCGTACAGTAGGCCTTGAGATTTTGTCCTTATGTTCAGAAGCTAATGTCTTGCAACATGTATTAACAAAAGAGGTAATAGAGAATGAGCAGTAGTGGCCTTGATAGGAATAAAGCTGTCTTGGATTCCCAAGAGGATATATTATATACAGACAGCGAGGAAGAATCAACAGGTGGCTCAATAGAGGCGTTAGAGGCACTTATTAATTCTAGATACGATATGCTACTGGGGCTTACCCAGATAACAGCTAATAGAATAGAAGAAATGCGTATATCATTGCAAAAGATTATAGAGTCTATGGATAGTAATATTTATAATGTAAGAAGAAAAGAACCTAGCGGAAACATAACGTCTATGCAGCGTGCGTCAAAATATATAAATAAGGCGGAAGGAATAAGGAGGATTCAACATGGCAGACGATGAAATTATAGCCGACGCTATAACTGATAGCGGTCCAACCGATAACGGTTCAGTGGCAATCGCGGAGGATACTCCGGGTTCTAATTTTGATCAGGGGAGTATTGCATCCGAAGAAGGAGTCCAGCCATCTCCTGACGCTGGTGCCGTATCTTCGGCGGGGGCACGACCTCCTGTTCCTCAATACGAATTGGCCAGCGAAGATGTAAGCTCCCCATTTTTGAAAGCAAATCTTGCATCTTATACCGAAGCATGTCGCGCTAACGGTTTGTCTGAAGCGCAAGCAAAAGCGGTAATGCAGTGGCAAGAGTCCCGCATTGCCGACATCGACCGTATTCAACAACGTGAAACTGCACGAGCCCTTAAGGCATGGGATGATGAGGTAAAGTCTGACAGCGATTTTGGTGGATCTAATTATACCCGTACTATTGCTGATGCTCGCAAGGCACTTGCTGCTTTTGACCCTGATGGCAGTCTTCGTGAACTTTTGCGCGATACCCATGGCCAGTACCACCCTGCCGTTATTCGCTACATTGCCCGTGTTGGTCGCGCCATGGGTGAGCATGAATACGTAAGCGGTGGAGGTTTGGGAGGCGCATCGCAAACTTCGCTTGCTGAAAGAATGTATGGACCTAATGGAACTGAGATTAAGCATCCGTTGTAATGGTAAGGTATATGCCGCAGTGAATCACAGACGGGATTACTAGGCGATATTCCAATGATTGCAGGCGGTGTTGGGAGCGGTATTGGCGGTATAGGTTCATGCGCAGATAGTTGCGCTATGGCAGTAGGCCCTAACACGTGCGCTACTGAATGCTCCCTTGCTGTAGGCTATTGTGTTTGTTCTGTACCTATAAGTATTTGCATTGGAAGTGGTGATACTTGCTGCGTCAATATCGGATGTTATAATTTACGCGAATTGTATCTAAGCATATATCAGAGGATTTGCCAAATTCAGGATTGTATTGCAGCTTTGTCGCAGTGCATACTCCCTGATTCGTATTGTATACTTTATTGTTATGAATGTGCGTTTAGTAGATCTTGCACAATATTTCTTCCATGCTTCCAAGACATCTGTATACTAATATGTGGCGGCGGCGGTGGTGGAGGAGGAGGTGGTGGAACTAGGTATAATGCTATTACTAGTTGTGGTGGTTATGGTGGTGTAGGTGGTGATGGTGGTTGTACAGCCATCTGTTTCAATACTCTTGATAGTGGGCAGTGGTGTTACTGCCAAGGTGCGGGAGGGGATTACGGTCGCGCTGGTTGCTACGGTGGCACTGGTGGCGGCGGTGGTGGGGGGGGTGGTGGTAGGTGCTGCTGGTCAGTAGCAGGTGATAGGGGGGGAGTAGGGGCTGACGGGGGCGGAGGGGGGGGGGGGGGTGGGGGCGGGGGTGGTGGTGGTGGTGGCACCTCGTGTTGCCAAGCTGGAAGTCATAGTTATAGGGTAGGCGGAGACGGTGGCGTAGGTGGCAATAGCGGCGGATGCCCGGGTGGTACTGGCGCAGGTACTACTGACAACGCAACGGGTGGTGCTGGTGGCGGAAGCGCGGCTAGTGCTATAACTCCATACAGCGGCTGGGTTCCGGGCGGTACTGCTGGATACGGTGCTGTGCGCGAAAATTCCACTCCCAATGTACCGGGGAATGGTGGTAATGGTTGTCATGGCTATAATTCAGTAAATGCCTTGGTAGGAGGTGGGGGTGCTGGTGGTGCCCGTGGAAACAATGAAGGCATGGGCGGTTATAATAGTAGCGGCAGATGCGGTTCGAATGGTTTTTTATGCTTATGTTGGCAGGAGTATGGACTATAAAAGGATATTATCATGTCGTATGATGTTAACGACATTGGTGAGTCAGTATCCAGACTTGCCAATAAGATGTCAGACCTGTCGGAGACAGCGACGGATGCTATGAAAGGAAACTCTATGGGCGATATTGCAGGCCTTCTTGCCCTTATGCAGAACAATAAGGGCACCGACCTTCCCGGCCTCTTGTCACTCGCTAAGGAGCGAGGGTATGATAAAGGCTGGGGCGGCGAAGGGATGTTCCTCTTTGTCTTTCTCATCCTTTTTCTTTTTGCCGGTGGTGGCTGGGGCGGCCTAAATCGAGGCCAGCAGGCTGACTTTGCCGCGCTTGCTGGTACAAATGCGGAAGAACTCGTTGGCCTTCATGACCGCATTGCCGACGCCCGTAACGCTACACAGACTGGTTTCCAACAGTTGCAGACTTGGCTTTGCGAATCTATCTCTAATGTCATTTCCGCTACTCGTAATCAGGGCGACCGTATTGCTGATGTCACCCGTGGTGTCGGTGACAGTGTCCGCGACTGCTGTGCCCGTCTTGATCTCGCCCTTGCTGGCCTAAATAACCGTATCGACAATACCGCCCGCGATGTCAAAGAAGGCAACACCCTCCTCGCTTCCAAGATTGAACTCGAATCCCTCAAAGCCGAAAATGCTCGTCAGGCTATGGAGGCGCGTGTGCTTCAGGGGCAGAAAGATGGACTCCTCATAATTAATCAACGTTTTGACCAGCTTGAGAACAAACTCGCAGCCACACAACTTGCCGAAGAAAACGCCCGCCTCACCCGTGAAAATAATTCCTTGCGTGATACTATCAGAGAAGATACGATAGCCAATAAGACAGTTGCCCGGTTGGAGAGTTTTGCTATTCGTAACTACACTCCCACCAAGACGACTACTAGCACGGATACGGAATAATGCCTGTCATATCTGGGGGTATTAGCGGAAGTGGTGTGGGTGGGTTGGGTGCATCGACATCATGCACTTCTATGGCGGTAGGGCCGGGTACGTGTGCCGCAGAATGTTCTCTTGCTATAGGCTATTGTGTTTGTTCTCTCGGAAATAGTGTTTGTATTGGCAATTGTGATATTACTTGCGTTAAGGTAGGGTGTTATGATTTTGAATCCCTTTTTACTGGCATATGTACTTGTTTAGGCTGTATTGATAATTGCTTGAAACAACTGGATCAATGTATACAATCAATGCAAGAAAACCAAGAAGACCAGATTGAATAGTTAGGACACAAAATGATTAATGACTCTAATCTCATGTTTTGGGAAAATTGCAAAGTGACCGGGACCGGGACCGGGACCGTGACCGTGACCGTGAACGGGACCGTGACCGTGAACGGGACCGTGACCGTGAACGTGAACGGGACCGAGACCGAGACCGGGACCGTGGCAAATGGCTGGCACCATGTGCCTCTAACTGGATTCCTTGAACCCGGCCGTCAGGGACCCATCCCTATTAGCATCATCATTAACGATGCTACTTCTGCTCCTAAAAGTCTTACTTTCAAGCTGTATCAGTATGACGCTGCTTATAAAGAAGAAGAAGAAGAAGAAGAAGAAGAAATCGCCGAATTTAAAGTTGAGAAAGACCAGATTGTCAAGGGCGCCCGTATTGGTTGGCGTTTCCTTCCGCGCAGTGTAACCAAAAACTGGCTTGGCCTTGGTTTCGAGGCCGAGGCCGATGCCGAGGCCAACTTCACCTTCACCGCTGCTATTGTTCGTGAAGATCTGTTTGATTATTCGCCTGATCTGCTTATTAATGCTGGCCGTAATGAGTATGGTAAAATTCAGGCTCTCAAAAAAAAAAGAGTGATTAATAATGTCATCTGATAATGGCATTTGCGAATGCTACCCTAAATGGATACGGTGTATACTGGCATTAGATAAATGCACGCAAAGCATTACCGAATGCACGCAAAGCATTACCGAATGCACGCAACTCGCTTGTAATGGGTTTTATTGTATGACCTATACGCCGTGCTATTGTGGTAGTGGTTTCACTGTTCCAGTCTCCGGCCTCTACCACCTTACCGCCGCCGGTGGCGGCGGCGGTGGTGGCGGTGGCGGTTCTGCGGCTGCCTACGCTGGCTATGGCGGTGCGGGCGGTTGCATGTCTCGCACACTTTACCTATGTGCTAACGATTGCCTC
>Ga0192235_1057_pt1 | contig 10016 bp, 10 predicted proteins | sample Koala_Koa27_C3_FD_131230 | JGI IMG/M metagenome (GOLD analysis project Ga0192235, IMG submission 131230) | Enriched cells from koala feces incubated with labeled cellulose particles, San Francisco Zoo, California, United States - Koala_Koa2-7_C3 ... | reverse complement strand
TTTTTTCCCAGAAAAACAACTATTTAACATTTTTTCGCTGTGCCGGTAGCATCGACCACAGATCAAAGGCGTACCGGAGGGCGTCCGAGCAGTGGTTCCAATCGTCGACGGGTTGCAGCGTGTCATTTTTCTGGATGAAACGATAATTTTCCATTTCGGCGAGGAAATGGCGCGAGGAGGCCGTAATGCGAAGCTCGTAGGGTTGTAGGTTCCGGATACCGGTCAGGATAGAGCCGGCGCCTTTCCGCGCGGGTGAGAAATGAAACCGGAGCCCGGTGCGGGCAAAGAGACTGCGGACCCTGCCGGCGCCCTCGGTCGCGGTATCGTAGACCAGGTATTGACGGCGAAAAGGAATCGAGGCGAGGCAGGCTGCCATTTCCGCGTCGCCCCCCTCTCTACTGTAATAATATTCGTGGCAATAGATGGCATCATCGGTAAACCGAAAGCCGCATATTACGTCGGGGTCGGCGGTGGCGTGGAGCGCGCCCCAGTCACAGGCGAGAACTTCCATTAAGGGCGAAGTATGATACTCCTCATCCGGTACGGCTTTGTGACGCGGGAAACAGAGACCCGAGAGGGTGGAATCGATGCCCCGGCACTCGACCTCGTACAGGTAGCGTTCCATCGTTCCGGGGGCGGCGTCTTTGCCAGCCGCGGCCGTGCGGTCCAGCTCGCGGCGGACGAAATCCGATAAGAAGGGGTTGTCGTGGTAGGTAGTAATTAACTTGTTGTCCGCCGTCTCGTAGAGGTCGTTGACCCAGAACCTTGTATAGGGGTTGTAATCGAAAAAGACCTGGCAGCCCTCTCCGGCAGCTTTTAATGCTTCCCTGACCGTGCGGGCGTCGTACTGGATGCACTCGTTGAAAAATATATAATGAAAGTTCGACGCGTAGCCCCGGACATCCCGACCGGAGTAGACGAACGCGAAGTCCGAGCCGGTCTCGAAGAGCACCCGCGTGCCTCCGGAGAAATGGATGCGCATCCGCCGGCTATCGCCGCCCGCCGAGCGGTTGATCATGATCAGGTCCTGGAATATGGATTCCTTCAGCCGGGCATACGTATCGGTTACAATCAGCGTGCGCGTGGCGGGATGGATCAGGGACTGCATGTAAAGAAACTGCAGAATACTGACCGTCTTGCCACTTCGCCGACCCCCCTGGAAGATAATAAAAGGGGTATTTTTTTTCTGATGGTAGGTTATAAAATCATGGTGTAATTTCAGCAATTCCATCGCTTCCGGTGTCCTCTTTTTTTCTTGTTCCCTTTTCCAGCCCTGCCACTTTGTCAGCGGTGTTGTCGATGACTTTCACCGTAAAGGCGCGGCGGCTATTGTCCTCAAAATCGAGCGTTCGCGCGTTACTCCGCGTCCACTCCTCGGGGGACATGTTGCAAAGGACAAAGATCGCGGCTGCCACATTGGCGGGAATATGCCGGCGGGTGATATGCTGCTCTTTGATGTTTCCCTCTACGAGTACGGTCCGGGTTTCCTCCACGTCGTAGCCGCAGAGTTGTTTAAACAGTCCGCGTTTGGCTTCCTTGACAAAAGCAAGCCGGCGCCGTTCGCGCCCGCGGGTCTGCGCCTCCCGCATGGCGGGGTACCTGTTCCGCCACGTTTGGAGCGTAGCGGGAGCGGCGCCCAATAGCCCTGCGATTTCTTCCTCCGAGTACTGCTGCCGGGCGTCGGCTAAGTACTCCTCGTACCGGAGGGGTGTAGTCAGCGGATCATATATGATATTAGGGGGCAATTTTTTCATTTGATTAATTCTTTAAATTCTTCTATCGTCCAAACCGTCCGGGCGGTAAACTGCTCGCGGGTTAACCGCTCCAGCCAGTGCGACTGGAAGACAGAGAGTCTCCCGCTGCCGGGGGTCTTAAACTCCACGAATATAGCCCGACCGTCCTTTAAAAACAAACGATCCGGGATGCCGGTATGCCCGGTATTTTCCAGTTTAATGGAAAGCCAGCCCCGCTCCCGGGCGTACCGGGTGCAGGCGGCTTCCAGTTCTTTCTCTTTTTGGTTCATTTAAAAAATGACAATTGTGTTCCAAACTTTTGAATTATTTTCTGATAAATATCATCTATCATTGTTTTTATTTCATACGTATACGTCCGGGGGTCCCATCCCTCCATTATGCAAACCATCATATCGCAGGCTATTTCGGCTACTATATGTTCCTTAAACTTTTCCCGGGCAAGCTGGTTTAAAGCCCGGCGCTCAAAAACCGTCATATCCTGTACTTCTTTTTTTTTATGCTTTTCCTTAAAAGCCTCGTAAGCTGTCCAGTCTTTATTTTTAGGCCACAACCAAAAACCAGAAGTATGTTTTTTAACAAGTGCCCAGCGGTGGGCGGGGTTAATTCTGCCTTCCCTGTTTTCCCCGTCGAAAAGATACCGGGGGACGCCGTTACTATACAGGGTATGCCGACCGGAAGGACTGGCTGCCGTGCGGCAGGGCGTAAAGCCTTCCGGCGGCGTGTCATGTACTTCGTATGTAATTCCGTTTAATGTAACTGTTTCCATTTTCTGCTGTTTTCATACATTTCAAATACCCGGCGGTGGTACAGGTTTACCTCGCCATAGTTCTTGTCGAATGTTTTATCGACCCTGTATCCGTGTTCATGACTGAGAGCCTTCAGGACGCCCCAGCGATAGGCGCGCCAGTCGGTGCCGTGTTCTTTCGCCCAGCGCTTAATGCTGTACCACTGGGTAGCTTCGTCGAGACGCTTTTGCTGCTGCTCGTTTTGTTCTACCACGGCAGCAAGCTGGCGAAGAGCATCGGCATAAGAGGTGGGGAGACCGGCGCGTTCTTTCTTTTCCAGCTCCTCCCACCGGCGGTTAACCTTGATACGAAGCTCGCGGCTGTAGCCGGTCATCAGGTCAAAACATTGCATGCGGGTTAAGAGGTATTCGCGCTGCTCACGGTTTCGGGAGTCTTTGTAGGTGATCTCCTTAATTTTAAGGAGATCAAGTTTTTCGTAACTTTCGTTTAATTTATCGCAATCCTGGAGAACATTGTCATGCCTCTTTTCAGTCAGGGAGGCTATCTCCCGGCTGGACATGGTTACAGGTGCTTCCCCGAAATTCCCTTCGAAAAGGGTTAATTCTTTTGTTTCCATAATAAAAAAAAGACCCGGTAAAGTTTCAGAGACGTGACCTCCTACGCTTTACCGGGATTATCTTAGTTGTTAAACTAATTCTTACAGGTTTGTAACCGGTCACGTCAATTACTATGGAACAAAGATACAAACAAAAATCGAAACCACCAAATAAAAAAGCCTTTTTTTTGAAAAAATGAATCTCCTCAGATTTGAGGAGACCAACGGGCACCTTTTTTTACTGCTCAATTTTGAGCAGTCAACTACTTCCATAACTTTCGCTTGCTCATTGAAGTCCTTGTAGTTAATCTGCCCAAATTTGGGCAGATTAAAACTTCCATAGCTTTCGCTTGCTCATTGAAGTCCTTGTAGTTGGTCTGCTCAAATTTGAGCAGACCAAAACTTCCATAACTTTTGCTTGGCTCGTCGAACTCCTTGTAGTTAATCTGTCCAAATTTGGACAGATTAAAACTTCCATAGCTTTCGCTCACGGCTCGTTGAACTCCTTGTAGTTGACTCCTCAATTTTGAGGAGTGAACGTCTTTCATAACTTTCGCTCACGGCTCGTCGAACTCCTTGTAGTTAATCTGTCCAAATTTGGACAGATTAAAACTTCCATAGTTTTTGCTTGGCTCATTGAAGTCCTTGTGGTTTGACTCCCCAAATTTGGGGAGTCAAAACTTCCATAGCTTTCGCTTGGCTCGTCGAACTCCTTGTAGTTAATCTGCCCAAATTTGGGCAGATTAAAACTTCCATAACTTTCGCTTGCTCATTGAAGTCCTTGTAGTCGACTGCCCAAATTTGGGCAGTCAACTACTTTTATAACTTTCGCCCTCCTCGTCATACTTTCGGGGGGGTGTGGTCCCGGGCTTTTTCCGGTCAGAAAGGTGATTTCCTGTCTGGCTATGATGAGGGATGAAATCACCAAAAAAGCCTCCTTTTTTCACAAAAAAGAGGCTTCACCTATAAAAATTTAAAAACATGAAAAAATAAACAAAATGATAAAAAATAAACTTTTTACAGGACAATCGTTTGTCACCTGCAAATATACGAAGTTTTATTTAAACGACCAACTATTTTGCCTTAAAAATTACCGGCGCGTTTCCTCTTTAAACTCATCCATCAGGCGGGATTTTTTTTGAAGCGCCTTAAGGGCATATTCCTCGACCGTGGCACGGGCATAGAATACGTGCAGATCCACCGGCGCCCGCTGCCCGCGGCGGTGTAGGCGCGCCGAGGCTTGTTGCCATAGTTCGAGGTCGAACGTAAGCGACGACCAGACGAGGAGGCGCGCCCCAGAGTCCTGAAGGTTCAGCCCGTGCCCGCAACTGGCAGGGTGCGCCAGGAGCACATCGGCGGTGCGGCTGTTCCAGCGGGTTAAAAAATCTTTTTCATCCGGGGTTACGACCGTCACGCCTTCTTTCTCCAGCCGCGTTTTTAAGTAAGCTGCTTCGGCGCGGAAGGCGTAGAACAGGAGCACCTGTTCACCCTCGCCGACCATGCTTGAAACCATATCCGCCACCGCTTCCAGTTTGCCGGAGGCACCCGACCAGACAGGGGCGGAGGTCGCGGGATCATAGATAAACCCGCTGCAAAGGGTTTGCAGTTTCTGGAACGTGCCCTTGTCACTCAGGGCGATAATACGCTCTTCGTCCTCCACCCGAAGCAGGGTTTTGGCATCCATGTACCGGGCGCGCTCTTTCTCGGACAGGGGTTGCGGGTGGTAGAGGGTACGCATCGGGGGAAGGCGAGCATAATCCTCGGCGCGCAGGGTGAAAATTTGCCCCTTTACAGTCTCAAGGATCGACTGCAGGGTGTGGGGTGGTAGAATCCTCCACCGGTGAAAAGGAAGACCGGAAAACGCATTTAAATCCTCGAAATAGGTGGCGCGCCAGCGGAAAAATTCGGGGATGTAGATTCTACCCCGGCGGGCGGTGTGTGGCGTCGCCCGGTAGATACCGAGCGCGGCGAGTTGCCCAAACAGGTCAATGGCGCCATTGGGTAGGAGCGTACCCGTCAGCCCCCAGCGGATGGCGGTTTTAATCCCCAGTGCGTACAGGAAACGTTTCGAAGTGACATGCTTCAGGCGCGTCAGCTCATCAAACACGACCGCCTCGAAGTCCAGCGTCGGGGCTTCGGCAAGCTGCTCGTAACTGCAGACGGTGCGGGCGGTCTTCCTCCTCCACAGGGAGACCCGCCTCGAGGGGGTACCCTGGATCACGGTCCACTCGTGGGGGTCGTTCCACTTCTTCGCCTCATCGCTCCAGACCGAAAGCGCCACCCGTTTGGGGGCTACGATGAGCGCACGGCGGACGCCGAGGCGGTTTAAGGCTTCAATGACGGTCGCCGTTTTCCCCAATCCCATATCCATCGAAAGCACAGCGCGGGGGTGCTGGACAAGGAAGGTGGCGGCTCTCTGCTGATATTCTTCCAATTTCATCGGTTTATTTTTTTTGCGGTACAAGACTGAAAGCCTGCACCAGGGTTATAACGCAGGGGTTTGTTTCTTTCATCCGGTTAAAGGCGTGCAGTGCCTCGGGATTCTCTTTCCACAGGCGGTTGAGTGTATCCCTATCCGGCATTTCCGTTTTAAGGCTGTTTTCCGGCGTCTGGGCGGCTTCTACCGGTGCGGGTGGTATAAGAATAGGGGCGGCAGATTTGGAAGCCTCTACGGGCTTCCTTTTCTGTGTCCTCCGGTTCTCCTCCTCCTGCTGCCGGAGGGGAGGTGTTTCAAATAGGCAGAGCTGCCCGTAGGTTGCCCCACCTTGTTTCTTGTTTCGTTTCATGGCTTGTTTCATTTGAATTGTTTTTTCACTGTTTTTGCTGTTTTTGCTGTTTTCACAATTTTTTAGTTTTAAGCTATTTTGCTGATTCACAGCGGTTTTGCAGTTTTACGGTAGTCGGTGTAAAAAAAACGGGGTAAAAACGTTTTACACCGTAACATACTGAGTCAGAGAGTGTTAGGGTCAAAAACGTGGTGTAAAAAATAAAACCAACTTCTTTTCTAAAAATATATATTTTTTTTTTCTCCGTTTTTTTTTTTTATTTTTTTATATAGAAGATATAATTATTTTTTACACTTTTACACCGAGGGTTATATTCCTGATTTTCAAAAAGTTGCGATGTAAAAAACGTTTTTACACGTTTTTACACGTTTTACACCACCTCTTGGACTAAAAAGGACATTCCTCCTCTGACACATCGGGTGGAGTTCTTCCCGGTCCGGCATTTCCGTTTTAAGGCTGTTTTCCGGCGTTTTAACGGCTTCTACCGGTGCGGGTGGTATAAGAATAGGGGCGGCAGATTTGGAAGCCTCTACGGGCTTTATTTTCGGTTTCGGGCGGGTTTCTTCTTCCTGCCTTACCGGGGCTACCTCAAAGAGGGAAAGCTGCCCGGCTGCGAGGGTTTGTTTCTTTCTTCGTTTCATGACTTTTTTACACTTCTCCATAAAATTATACATTTTTTTAGTTTTCAAGCTATTTTGTTGATTCTGAGCAGTTTACCATTTTACCGGGGGTTTTTCACGTTATGGTGTGAAAAAACCGTTTCACACCATAATGCGGTGAGTCTGAGAAAGTTACGGCAAAAAATCCGGTGTGAAAAATAAACTCCAGTTCCTTTATATAAATACAAAAAACGCGTTTTTTAGTTTTTGTATCTACAGTGTGAAATAGCTTTTTTTTTTTCACACTTTCACACCGAGGGTTAAACCCCTATCTCTGAGGAAGTTACGGTGTGAAAAACGTGTGAAAACGGTGTGAAAAACCTTTTTATTTTTCACACCACCTCTTCAATTAAAAGGGGCACTCCTCTTCTGGTACGCTGCTAATGTCCTCTGTCTCAGCCACTTCGGTACTTTCTCCCCGGATAGCAGCCAATAAGACGTCCGCTTTAATATTAAAGTATCTCCCTCCCTTTTGCGCCAGACACCCCGGTGCAAAAAGGTTGAGCGCCGTGCATACGTTGTTAAAGTGGGCGTTCCTGTCAACGCCCACCGGCGCCGGATAACACTTCTTGATCCAGTTTCCGATGTATCCGCGATGCCCCCGGCTCTTATACGCCTCCGAGCACCACTTTTCAGAAGCCCCGCCTGTAATAATCTCTTCCATTTCTATGGAGGGGAGTTTGACGACCGCTTCCTGTTTGATGCGTGCGTAATAATCATTCTGCCAGTCGTGCAGCCGGTCTTCGGGTACATATACCGACCGCACCCACGCCTGTAGCGCATCCCATAACTCTTTTTCATCCGTAAGGGCGGTTTTTATCGCATTATCCCAGCCCACGGCATGCATGCGCCGGTCTTTTCCTTTGCCCAGAAAATCAGTAGCCATATTATTGGTGGTGATGATGTAGTTCGGATAAAGAGGCACGGTATCCTTCAGGGTGACCCCTTTTCGTTCCAAATCAATGGTGCTGTATTCCAGAAATCCCACAATGTGGCTGTAGTTCCGTTTAAAGTGTCCGCCTTTGATGTCGTTCAAAACGATACTTCGGCGCCTGGTGGCTTTCGGCGTTTCAAACTGAAAGCCAATCCGGAATTCCCTGTCCAGTCCATCCTCCCCAATAAGCGCCGCATCTTTTGCCCTGCAATATTCCTCGTACGTAATACCCTCCAGAATACTGCTCAGCATCTTAGCCGTAGTACTTTTTCCGGTTTCTACTTCAAATCCCCAGAAGTTAAGGATAATCCGGCGGGCATTTTCCGAGATGCCATACTTCACCTGTCGGATCCAGTATTCCATCACATCGACGGCACCCCCCGGTGATTCATCCCACCAGTTCCAGAGCCCGGCGCACCGCCGGCGGGCTTCCTCCAATCCCTCCGGATGGGTTTCATCAATTAATTTTTGATACCGCCTCCGCATCCACTCGGGGCGCCAGGCACTTGTAACCATCCGGTCTATAATCGTTTCTGCAGCGCCCTCCAGGCTATCTCCCCGCCCACTCGTAGCCCAGGCGGTAACTAATTGTATCAGTTGCCAGCAGTCCTTATGGTATTCCCTTTCCCGCGCGGGAATGGAAATATTCCGGATCCGGTCGAGGGTTCCAAGAACGGCTGTTTTTAGTTGTTCCTCCTGGTATTCATTTTCCTCTGGCACGGGAAGAGTCCGGAGGAAGTAATGGTAAGGCGAGCCGTTTCCCTCCTTTGAGACAATCCGTAAAAAAACCATATCGCCATGTTTTTCCTGCCCCTTGCGTCTTCGCTCCTCGCTCAGTGACTTCTCTAATTCCTTATAGTTATAATGGGTTCGGAACCAGTCGGTGACCTCTTTCATGCGCCCGGTATTGTGAAACCGGTAGGCACGGACGAAATCAAAGACATGCATGATTCCCCGCCCCAGAACATCGCTTGCGTGATGGCTCTTAAAAAACAGCGCTTCCGACGCGTCCCCCTCATGCCACTCGGAAAGTGCTCCGTTTTTCAGGGTAAGGAGTACGCCTCCGTCACTTCCCCCGGCTGCCACATAAGTATAACGCCCCGATGCTTCTTTTTTCCAGACGTCGGAAAAATGGGACCCGATGACCTCAGGCAGGGAGACCCACCGGCATATCAGTCCGATCTCCCCCACAATATCCCGGGGGTCACCGACTTCGTAACCCGCGCGAGACTCTACGGGAATAATCTCTCGTGTTTTCTTTCCCTGGTCCAATAGGGTATCCACGTCCAGGAATCCACCCTCCTCGTCATAATACCGGTAGAAGGAGCGCCGGTCGTGAAAGACCGTCGGTGTAAACATAATATGTGACCAGTTCTTGCAACTTGTGTCCAGCCCCGGGATCCGTTCCTCGAACCACTTATGTATCCCGGCGTATTCCTCACGTCGGGTAATTTCCCGGGATAGCGGTAAAATAATCCGCCACCTCTCTCCGTGCAGTTCATCCTCCGGAAGGTAGGACATGGTGGTGTATGCCAGATACTGAACACCCTCGAGCAAGGTCCAGACATCAGAAATCTCGTCGCTGCTAACACCATCCACATCCAGCATAAGGCAGCTGCGGGACGTCACGCCGTCGTCACTGCGCCTGCTACCCTCCACGCCAACAATCCACCACCCGGTATGGTTTTTATACCGGCTTTTCGCCTCCGTTTCCTTTAGATGAAAATAATCGGAAAATTTTATCTTTTTTGTTTGGAAATACGGATTTGTTTTCGTATCTTTGAGACAATCAGAAATTTCCGTCCAGGTGAGATTTTTGGTATCTCTGAAAGAGACATCCTTAACTCCCGGCATATCTGGCCGGAAACCTCCGAAAACAACCCTGAATTTTTTGGAAATGTCCCCACGTATAGTGGGGACTTTTTCTTTTGTATTCATAATTCTTTTTTTTAATAATAATTATATACGATATTCGTCCGGACAGTTCTCATCGTAAATCCTGCACCAGTCTTCCCCTCTCCTTTCTCTTACCTTTTGCACCAGCGGACGGGGGTCCAGCTCCATCCAGTCAAAGTCGTTATAAACCCAGATGTCTTTACCTCTGTTATACCATAAATCTGCCAGCCATGCCGTCCACGCGGGTAAGTGCTTCCTCTGGGACAGCGCCCACTGCTGGAGCGCTTTTACGTCCACCGATTGAATTCGGTCCCCCGCCGGATGCCAGTGCAAAGGTTCGTTAACCGCCAGCACGAACCGGTGAAGCCTTTCCAGGAACAGGTATTCCAGGCATATTCTTTCCTTTTTTGTAAAAAAATCTCTTTGATGCTGGGGGTTAAGCCTTACCATCCATTCCAGGGCACCGAGGGAGGCTCTCCCGCCATTATGTTTCCATTCGCAGTGGTAGTCCTGTTTCTCAGGCATAAAGGCGATCATTCTTCTTAATAGGTCATCCATCAGCCACAGTTGTCCGTCCGTGTGCGCGCGGCTCTGGAGTTTTTTAAGTTCGGAGGAGGAAAAAATCCCTGTTTTTTGTGCATCCTCT
>Ga0192235_1051_pt1 | contig 12350 bp, 7 predicted proteins | sample Koala_Koa27_C3_FD_131230 | JGI IMG/M metagenome (GOLD analysis project Ga0192235, IMG submission 131230) | Enriched cells from koala feces incubated with labeled cellulose particles, San Francisco Zoo, California, United States - Koala_Koa2-7_C3 ... | reverse complement strand
CGTAGGCATTGGTCACATACGGGTTGCGGGAGGTAACGGAGCGGTAGCTGTTCGAGACGGTTTTGCTCTCCGATCCGGCGAATATCCCGAAGGCGCCCGCAAATTTCAGGTCCAGCTCTGCCGAGGGAAGGAAGAGCATTTTGGAATCGCTTGTGGTGTTGCTATGGACGATATCCACGGCCACACCGATATCTACCTTCCTTCCGGTAAGCCTGTAGGAAGGTTTTACCCCCAACAGTTGCGGGTCGTAGCCATCCAACCCATCCGAGCCGAAAGCGCCGTCGTAATAGGCACCGAGCATGAGTTCATGGATATCGAACCGTTTTCCGACCGCCACCGAGATTTTCAGCCCCGTTTCCTTGGCCAGGTCGCGGTCCTGAAGGATATAGCCTTCCGCCCCGACAAGGAAATTGAAGAACGACATATCGGTAAAGTCGTTCCCCACGGTTAGACCCAGGTGCGGAACGGAGTAGCTGACAAGCTGGCTTTTGCCCGCAACCGACGGGTCGGTATAACCTACCATCCCGTACCTGGAATAGATATCGTAATCGTAACCCAGTTCGCCCGAAAGGGCTACCCTGCGGCCCAGATAGGTGCGCCCGAATATCCCTACGCTGTTATTGCTCTCCAGCGCCCTCTCCTTGAAGTGGGAATCGTTACGCAATTTGGACCACCTGCCCACATGGTTGACATACCCGCCGCCGTACCCGCCGGAAGTCCCGGTGGTAGCGGCATAAAGGTCGACCATACTGCGCGAAGGGATCCCGAACCCGGCCTTGAGGTAGAAGGGCATCAACTGCTCCATGCGCGCCGCGTCTATCCTCACCGGATTGATAGCCGCAACCCCGAATTCGGTGTACCACGGGGCCGGGGAGACGGTATATTCCAGGTCGGGCCGAAGCGACACCGTATCGTTCAAAACGGGTTGGATCGTCAGTTTTGAGGCCCTGTCCATATCGGGCATATACTCGCGGGACACATCCACCCTCCTGTCGAGCTCCCTCTCCGTATCGGGCTCCTGCGCGGATACTACCGTGCAGCACGCCAACATCAGGAGGGTTGCCGGTACGGTTCTTAAAAATATTTCCCTGGTCATATTTCGTTCTGTTTTTCCCGTAATATTCATCTCTGGGCGCAACGGTTTCTACAACGAGTTTATCATTTCACGCGCCTCGGCCACGATCCCGTCGTCGTCCGGAGAATACCCGTCCACAATACTCTGCAGGGTAGCCCTTGCCTGGAAGGCATCTCCTTTCTGGATATAGATGTCGCCCAGGACAAGGAACGCCCTGGCCAGCCAGTAGGCGTGAGGGGTATTGCCGGCGGCGAAATCCATCACCGCTTTCTCGGCCTCGTCCGCATGCCCGATGCGGTAAAGGTGTTCGATCACCATATAGGTCGAAACCGCGCCTTCGAGGCTTTGAACCTCGGTTGCCAGGGACCTGTAAATAACGATCGCCTCCTCCTGCCGGCCGGTTTCGGAAAGGGCCCGGGCTTTGGAGAACATAGCCTCACACCGGGTTTCGGCCGTAAGTTTACTCCGTGAGAGGATAAGGTCGGCGGCCTCTATTATCCGGTCGCTGCCCCCGGCGGCCGAAACGGCTTTAAGGTATCCGGAATATGCCCCCGTGACGGTCTGCGGATTGACGGCCGTTTCGGCCAGCTTCAGATATGCGTCCGCGGCTATGTCGTACCGCCGAGCATTATAAGCCAGCGACGAAAGGCTCTCCAACCCCCTTACCGTAAACTGGTTGTAATGCATTGCGGCCAACTCCTGCAAAGTGGCTATGGCCCGGTCCGGTTCCGCAGTCCCGTAAAGGTCAGACAGGTTAAAAAGGGCGTCGGCCCTGTAAACACCCCGGGGGAATTTATCGAGGTAGTCGGTAAAGGCGGCGACGGCGCGCGTGCGGTCGCCGGAGAAATAGAGCCTCTCGGCTGCGGCGTATGAGAGCGAATCCCTCGCCTGCGCCCCCGTTTCGGTCTCGATTCCGCTATGCTGGACAAAGTCGAAATAACCGTCCACGTCGTTCATATCCACATAGATACTTTTCAGGGCGATCATCGCATTGCGGGCCTCGGGCGATGAAGGAGCCTTATCGACAACCATTTTGTAATATTCCAGCGCCCGGGCGTTGTTATTCATGTTCTGGTAGGCAAGGCCCATATTCGAAAGAGCCGCAAGGTATTTTTCTGACGAGGGATATTTATCGACAAACTGTCCGAGGTAAACCACCGCGTCGTCGAACCGGTCGGCGGCTATATACGAAGTTCCCAACTCGAACAGCGCTTCGTCGAGATAGTCTCCCTCCCCGGTCTCCACTATATTGCGAAGTGCGGCTGTCTTGGCCGGGTTTCCGGACGTGAAACCGAGCGTCACCGCGCGGCGGTACTGGGCATAAAACATTTCGGGCGTATCGAGCCTTTCGGCCGAGCGGTAATTCTCGACCGCCTTGGCAAAGTCGCGGGCGGTAAAATAGGTGTCCCCCACCCTGTTGTAGGCGTCCGCCCGGATCCTTTCGTAAGCGCTCGGCGAACGGAGGAACCGCTCGAACCAAGTGCGTGCCTCCCCGTACCGGGCAAGGTTGAAATAGCTGTAGCCCAGGTTATACTGCGCCATTCCGTGCTCCCGCTCGGTGTCGGGCGACAGAGCGAGGTACTGGTTGAACAGCGGGATAGCTTCATTGTACTTTCCCTCGCGGTAGAGGATCTCACCCTTCCAGAACAGTGTCAGGGCCGTATATTTCGGGTTGAACCGGTTTTGTAGCGACTCTTCCAACAGGGCCATCGCAGCGGGGTAATCTCCAATCGAGTAATACTCCATGGCCCGGAAGTAGGCGATCTTTTGCAGGGCGGTCCGCAGGTTGTTATCCGGATCGGGAACCTGCCTGATAGCCTCATAGGCCGCCCGGTAATTGTTTGAGTTGTAATAAGCCGCTATCAGGAACTCGCGCGCCTCATCCGTCCGCGCCCCTGAGGGGTACTGCTCGATATACCTGCCAAGAACGTTTATGGCTTCGTTGAAAACCCCGCCGCCCAGCTCATATTGCAGCTTGCCGTAATTGAAAAGCGCATCCTCGCTGATGGCCTCGTCGTAACCCGCGCCGGCGGCCATCGAGAAAGACTGCATGGCCCGCACCTTGTCGCCGCTGCGCAGGTAACCGGCCCCAAGATGGTAGGCGGCGTTCTGGGTCAGCCTGTCGTCCGGGCCCACCACCAGGCTCAGGTATTTCTCCGCATCGGCGATATCGTTACGCATATAGGAAGAGAAGCCGACCAGGTAATTCTCCTCGCGCCCCATTTTACCGCCGTTGGAGCGGTATATATCCATATAACGTAAAGCCTGTCCGTAGTCCCCCTTGTGGAACCACGATTCGGCCATGATCCGGGCGATCTCCACCTCCCTCTCGCCCCGTGAAGCCTGCATCAGCCGGTCCCCTTCCCGCAGCACGTAATCGTAATTCCCTTCGAGGAACTCGATCTGCAACAGGTAGAACGGCACTACCGGGCCATAGGCGACATCGGACCCCAGCGACTGGAAAACACGCTTGGCGGATGAATAATCGCCGTTTATGTAATCCAGGTAAGCCATATAATACCTCGCATGTACACCATATGTACCTTCCTGTGCGACAAGGGGAAAGAAGCGCCGGGCAGAAGCCGAATCGCCAACCCTGAAATATGAATAGGCTCTTTTAAAATTAAACTCTTCAAGTTCTTTATCCGTCAGGCCGCTGGGTGATATTGCGCCGTACTGGGCAAGGGCGCCCCTGAAATCCTCCCTGTCAAAAAGAAGATTTCCTTTGGCGAACCTTATTTCGTTTGAATAAATGCTCGAGGGATGGTTGTCCAGAAACCCGTCCAGCTTCTCCATGGCCCTGCGGTCGAGCGTAAGGGCTGCCGTGCGGGCCAGGTAATAATCGAGCATAGTAACCGTCTGGCGGGGCGCCTGCCCTGCAGCCTCACTGGCATTTGTAAACTCTTCGAGAGCGGCCCGGTAATGCCCCGCCTCATAAAGTTCGATCCCTTTGTCGATATGTATCTGCAGGTAACCCGGCGAGTCGGGCGAAGTGGCAGAAAGAATAAAAAGTGTAAGGGAAAGGGTTATAGTCAGAAACAGTTTCTTGTCCATAGATCAAGGCTTATTTTTTCCGCGACGAAGGCCATTCTGCGGCAAAGTTTTACAAATTTATAAAAAAGAGCCGACCGCTCTACTCAAACGGGACGAAAGTTATTCACAGTTTCCCGCTTAGCAGGACACGGCCACCGGTAGCCGGCTTTATCCGGCGCTGAAAACGGGATGGCACCGGCAGCAAGGCTTCTTTTCCCGCCCGCATTATACAATATTTAAACCGATTTTGAACGGGGTTTAGTATGGCCCCTTAGAAACTAATAGGAAATATAGTCGGGAAGCTCTCCCCGTTCCAGCATATCGCGGCAGTTGACCTTGTCTATGATCGTTCCCCCGCGGATAACGACCACGCCCACCTTTGCCCGCAGCATGGTCTTAATGGTAGTGGCGTCCATATTGTAACACTGCACGTAATGGCCGCCGAGCATGATACCCGGATAAATATTCAGGGAGCCGGCCGTCAGGCACATTACCCTGTATCCCCGGCCTACGGCCTGGTCCACGGCCATCCCCAGCTTCCGCTCGCACCTTCTGCGGATGTCCCCTATATCGGAGGCGCAGATAAGGTAGACGACCCCGGGATCTTCCAGCACCTGGTCCGTCACGAACCGCTCGCTGTCGAAGATCGCGAAATCCCGCACCGACGGATGTACCGTATTGCGGATGGAGACCGTCTTGGTATCGACGAACTTCCACTTCGTATCGTCGTGCCATTCGGTGTCTTCCAGCGCGAATTCGCGTTCCCGGCCCGTTTCCAGGTTACGGTAGATCAGGCGGGTCTTAACGTCGTTCTTCGAGGGCTTTGCCATCTCCTCGGGCAGGTTCGTTCCTATTTTATAAGGAAGAAAGTCTATCAGCGGCAAATGGCGATTGGAGTAGATCCCTATCCCGAAAGCGATCGAGGCGAATAGCAGCATAAACCCGCCGTCCCTCCATGTGGGCATTATGGGCATCTTACGGGCGCTCCACAGGACGAAAAGGCTCATGGGGAGCAGGACGAGGTTTTTTATGAAAGTCTCCCAGTTGGTAAGTTTTATCGCCTCGCCGAAGCAGCCGCAATCCTCCACCGGACTCCAGATCGCAAGGGCCAGCGTGAGACCCGTAAAGAATAGCATCGCCAGGGAGGCGAAGACCGAGACGAGCCGCAGGCGGATCTTGAAGAGCAGCATCATCCCCATCATCATCTCCGCCCCGTTGAGCCATATGGAAAAGATGAAGCGCGTCCCGTACAGCCACTCCATATCGAAGGCCGTGAAATACTCCCCGATCTTGATAGCCATACCCCACGGGTCGACGGCCTTGACGAAGCCCGAAAATATGAACGTCGCGGCAAGCACTATCCTGCATGCCGTAGCCGCCCACCAGATCCGCTTTGCTTTCTTGTCGGGAAACTTCACTGCTCTTACCTTATTTTAAAGGAGGAACTCCGGGAACTGAACGCCTTACGGCTTCCACGATTTTGGCGAAATTATTTGCAGGCGTATCGATCGCCCCGTTGCCATCCGAGCAATCGACTATATCAAGACCTTTACCCTCCGAGGCGCACCCGAGGTAGACCTCCCTAACCCGCCGCTGAAGGTCGAGGGAATTCTCGTGGATATCGGTTCCCCCGCATAGGTAGGCCCTGTCTTCCCCTTCGCGCCGGGTGGTCAGCCTGCTCCGAGTAAATGAGAACGGCACGTCCAGAAAGAGCGAAACGTCTGGGACGGGCAAATCGTTGGTACCGAACTCGAGGTCCAGTATCCACTCCTTGAGCTCCTGTTGCTTATCCCGCCCGTCGAGTTTGGCGCACTGGAAGGCTGTATTCGAATAGACGTACCTGTCGGTTATCACATACTTCCCCCCGGCAAGCCACTTTCTTATCATAGGGGCGGCATCGGCCCTGTCTCCGGCGAAAAGCAGGGCGACCAGGTAGGGATCGACGCTTTCCACCGGTCCCGACTCGCCCCGCAGGAAGCGGGCGATCAACCCGCCGTAAACCGGAGAGTCGAAACGGGGAAAATGCAGGTACTCGTACCCGTACCCGCTCCGGGAAAGATGATCTTTCAACAGCTCCAACTGCGTGGTCTTTCCCGCACCGTCCAACCCTTCCAGGACAATAAATGGCATATCTCGTATTTCGGGTTTTAACTCTTTTTAGTCCGATAAAAGTACAAAAAAAGAGGTAACCGCCAATAAGGCCTGCGCCGATATCGGTAAATAAAGCGGCAGGATCAGCACATCGGTGGCCCTATGCAATGGCCTCCCGTGAGCAGCATCGTTAAATTTTACAGGGTGGATAATAGTTAAGGAAAATAATAGTGTAGAAAGGATTTGTGTGCGCATCGTCTATCGTAACCTCGGGATTGCGGCCAGATTGACCGTTACTCAACAGGATAGGGACTTATGCTGCCGCGGTATTGAGATATCGGCTTGAAAATATGCCGCGGGTGTCAGCGCAGCATCCCGACCGCCTTCGCCACCCCTTCCACAAGTGCTTCCGCCTCCTGTGCGGTATTGTACATGGCAAAAGAGGCGCGGCACATGCCGGTAAGGCCGAACCGGGTCATCAGCGGCTCGGCGCAATGGGTGCCCGTTCGGATCGCTATTCCCATTTTATCCAGGATAAGCCCTATGTCGGAAGGGTGGATACCTTCGACCGAAAACGAGACTATAGGACATTTGTGTGCGCACACACCATATATCCTGACCCCCGGGATCGCGGCCAGGCCGGCCGTGGCTGTTTCCAGCAGTGCGGCCGTATGCCGCTCCACATCCGCACTGTCCTGCCTGCGCACGTAGCGGATCGCTTCGGCCAGACCCGCCGCCCCTATGTAATTCGCCGTTCCGGCCTCGAATTTCAGCGGCAGTTCGGCATAGGTCGTATTATCGAAACCTACGCGGGCGACCATATCTCCCCCTCCCATAAAGGGCGGCATCCGTTCCAGCCACTCCCGTTTGCCGTAGAGGACGCCGGTTCCGGTGGGGCCATAGAGTTTGTGCCCGGAGAAGGCGAAAAAATCGCACCCCAGGGCGGAGACGTCCACTCCTCCGTGGACAATCGACTGGCACCCGTCCACCAGGACGGGAATCTCGCCGGCATGGGCATGGTCGATAATTAAGCGAAGATCGGTGCGCACGCCCAGGACATTGGACGCGGCCGTAACGGCGACGATCCGGGTCCTCCGGTCTATAATATCGCCGAGCATATCGAGCTTAAGCACACCGTTTTCGTCGCACGGGATCACCCTGACCTCTGCCCCCTTCATCCGGCAGACGATCTGCCAGGGAACGATATTGGAATGGTGTTCCACGGCGCTTATCACCACGTTGTCACCCTGGCCGATAAACCGTTCGGCAAAACTGTAGGCCACCGTATTGATTGCGGCCGTCGCTCCCGAAGTAAATACGACTTCGGCCGTTTCGCGGGCGCCGATAAAATCTCGGACCACCTCGCGGGCAGCCTCGTATTTTTCGGTACTCTCTATACTCAGCCTGTGGATACCCCTGTGGACGTTACCGTTCGATTCGAGCATCATCTCGTCCATCGCCTGTATAACCTGGACAGGCTTCTGGGCCGTCGCGGCGTTGTCGAGATAGACCAGTGGCCGGTCGTAGACCTTCCGCGACAGGATAGGGAAATCTCCTCTTATGTACTCCGGATTGAACATACTGCCGATTTTACAACTCCCCGATACGGGCTTCTGCCAGCCGGGTCACGGCTTGGCACGCCTGTCCGGAAGAACAGTGTGAGATAACGTCGTCCACGAAACCCTGCAACTGCAGCTTTTTCGCATCCTGCTCGCCGATCCCCCTCTGGCGCATATAGTAAACCTCCTTCTCGTTAAGCTGGCCGACGGTGGCCCCGTGGCTGCATTTCACATCGTCGGCGTAAATTTCCAGTTGCGGCTCGGTAAAAATGCGGGAGGCATCGCTCAGTTGCAGGTTCCGGCTCTGTTGCAGGGCAGCAGTCCGCTGGGCGTCCTGCGCCACATAAACCATCCCGGTAAAGGATCCGGTGGCACGGCCCGACACGATCCCCTTTACAACCTCGTTGCTGCGGCAGTCGGGAACATTGTGCAACACTTTCATATTCACGTCGCATAACTCCTGTCCCGTAGCCATATAGAGCCCGTAAAGGGTACTGTCGCAATCCCGGCCTTCGAGAGCCGTCACGGCGTTTATCCTGGTGGCCCCGCCCCGCAGCCACGCAGCCGTGGTCGTTGTTTTCGACGAGGCTCCCTGCACGGAGTGGTTACACGATATAAGCATGCTGTCGGGGCGCATGGAGGTAGCCTCGATCACCTCGAGCCTGGCGTTATCGCCGACCACGGTTTCCCTCAGGTAGCCGCCGACTACCCCGCACGGCCCGCCGTCGGAGTGGGTCACAACCACCTCCGCCGATGCCCCTTCCTCGAGGACAATCAGCAGGCGCGGGAAACAGGCGGTTCCCTGGCCGGAGGAGCCGTAACGGATATCCACATGCAGGGGAAAGTTCACAACGCATCCCCCCGGCACGTATATAAATGCGCCGTCCGGAGAGAAAGCCCGGCAGAGGGCCGTCGGCGAATCGTCGGCGTAGCCGGCCGCCTTGTCGAGATATTTTTCGACGATTTCGGCCATGCCGGTAGCGGCCGCCCGAAGCGATCCGTAAACCGCGCCGCCCGAAACGGTCCGAAGATCGCCCGTTTGACAGAAGCCGTTGTCCAGTACGATCCTGTGAGCATCTTCGAGGGCGATAATGCCCTCCGCAGCACCGCTGTCCGACTGCCCGGCAAGCCTCGTTACCCGGCCCAGGAAAGTTCTCAGGTCGAAATGCCTGTAATTCTCATCCTTCGATCCGGGGATTCCCGCGAGCGCCAGGCTCTCCAACGCCTCGCGCCGCCGGTTATTGACATAGGCGGGCCAGCCTTCGGTCAGGCAGGCGAAATTAGCGACGTACAGGTCCGACAGCCTGTTTTCTAACGACCTGTCCATCACCCGGCCTCGTTGATCAACCAGTCGTAACCCTGCTGCTCGAGCCGAAGGGCAAGGGTCTTGTCCCCCGAACGGATTATCCGTCCGTTGTAAAGGACATGCACCCGGTCGGGCACGATATAGTCCAGCAGCCTCTGGTAATGCGTTATTACTATGGTGGCGTTATCGGGGCGGCGCAACTGGTTCACCCCCGTGGCCACGATCCGCAGGGCGTCGATATCAAGCCCCGAATCGGTCTCGTCCAGAACGGCCAGCCGCGGCTCGAGCATGGCCATCTGGAATATCTCGTTCTTCTTTTTCTCCCCGCCCGAAAAGCCTTCGTTTACGGCCCTTCCGGTGAGTTTGCTGTCTAGCTCGACCACTTTTCCTTTCTCGCGCATCAACCGCAGGAACTCGCCCGCTGTGAGCGGCTCCTGGCCCAGGTAAGCCCGCCTCTCATTGACGGCCATCCTCATAAAGTTGGCTATGCTAACCCCCGGAATCTCTACCGGATATTGGAACCCGAGGAAGAAACCGGCCCTGGCCCGCTCCTCTATATCCATCGCCAGCAGGTCGTGTCCGTCGTAGAGCACCTCCCCGCCGGTGACCTCGTAGCGCGGGTTACCCGCCAGCACGGAAGCCAGCGTACTCTTTCCCGACCCGTTCGGGCCCATGATCGCGTGCACCTGGCCTTCGGCCACCTGCAGGTTTATCCCCTTCAGGATCGGCTTACCGTCGATCATACAGTGCAGATCCTTAATTTCGAGTAACATATATAACAGCTTTTAATTTTCCGGATAAATTTCGGCCCAACAGCTATCCGACGCTTCCTTCGAGGCTTATGGCCAGCAGTTTCTGGGCCTCGACGGCAAACTCCATCGGCAGTTTGTTCAGCACCTCCTTGGCATACCCGTTCACTATCAGCCCTACGGCATCTTCGGTAGAAATCCCGCGCTGGTTGCAGTATAAGAGTTGATCCTCGCTTATCTTGGACGTGGTAGCTTCATGTTCGATTACGGCCGAACTGTTGTCCGATTCGATATAGGGGAAGGTGTGCGCCCCGCACCGGTCGCCGACAAGCAGCGAATCGCACTGGGAAAAGTTCCTCGCCCCGGCGGCTTTTGCCGCCACCCTGACCAGCCCGCGGTAACTGTTCTGGCTCCGCCCGGCCGAAATACCTTTCGATACGATCCGGCTGCGGGTGTTCTGCCCCAGGTGGATCATCTTGGTGCCCGTGTCAGCCTGCTGCAAATTATTGGTAAGGGCGACCGAATAGAATTCGCCCACGCTGTTCTCTCCCGCAAGCACGCAACTGGGATATTTCCACGTCACGGCCGAACCGGTCTCTACCTGGGTCCACGACAGGCGGGAGTTCGCACCGCGGCATAGCCCCCTTTTGGTTACGAAGTTATATATCCCCCCTTTGCCCTGCTTGTCGCCCGGGTACCAGTTCTGCACCGTGGAGTACTTCACCTCGGCGTCCTTCAGCACCACGATCTCGACAACGGCGGCATGCAACTGGTTCTCATCCCTCTGCGGAGCGGTACACCCCTCGAGGTAACTGACGTAGGACCCCTCCTCGGCAACGATCAGCGTCCGCTCGAACTGACCCGTTCCAGCGGCGTTGATGCGGAAATAGGTGCTAAGTTCCATCGGGCAACGGACCCCTTTGGGAATATAGCAGAACGATCCGTCCGAAAACACCGCCGCATTGAGGGCGGCGAAGAAGTTGTCGGTATAGGGCACCACGCTGCCCAGGTATTTACGGATCAGCTCGGGATGGTCCTGTACGGCCTCGCTCATCGAGCAGAAAATAATGCCCAGCTCGGCGAGCGTCTCCTTGTAGGTGGTCTTCACCGAAACCGAATCCATAACCGCATCCACCGCCACCCCGGCAAGGGCCATCTGCTCCTCGAGCGGAATACCCAGTTTGTCGAAAGTGCGCAGCAACTCGGGGTCCACCTGGTCGATACTCTCGTACTTGGGGCCGGTGCGCGGCGCCGCGTAGTAGATAATGTCCTGGTAATCTATTTCGGGGATTTCGAGGTTGGCCCAGCGGGGCATCTCCATCCCCTGCCAGTGACGAAAAGCCTCGAGCCTCCGCTCTGTGAGCCAGGAGGGCTCACCTTTTTTCCGGGAGATCAGCCGCACCACATCCTCGTCGAGCCCCTTGGGAATGACTTCCGTATCAATGTCGGTAACGAAACCGTACTTATAGTCCTGCGAGGTTACCTCTTCGATAACCCGCTCGCTCTCGCTCCGTATATCTTGTTCGAGTGGTTCCATATTGTGTAGGACGTATCGGACGCCGTTTTATTTTATGAGGCATTACTTCTGCCCGCACCAGAAAAGCACGGAAAGCCTTTACGGGCCGCCCGCACGATGCGACAAAGTTAACCATACCCCAAAATTGTGCAAAATATTTACCGGAAATTAAAAAAAGCCCTTAGAGCAGGGCCTGATATAACCATTATACAGTAGTCCCAAAACTTTATAGTTAGAACGGGTAGAAATATGCAAAATACTACCCTTCCGTGACCTTTATGGTAGTCGATCACAATCCGATCGGACCGACAGTTGAATTATACACCGTTATAAAAACAGGGCCTCCCATATTAGGGAGGCCCTTCCTGGACTTTATTTCAAATGCTCTACAGGCTCTGGAACAGAGCGTTGTATTTTTCGGACTGCTGCATCGTGGCTTCGTCCCTGTAGCGCAGGCGGAAGGTGAGGTTCTTGAGAAGTTCGATGGTGGCCTCGTTGGAAGGATCGATCTCGTGGGCTTTCTCGAGCGGCGGGAGGGCCTTTTCATACACGAGGTAGACGTTCTCCAGGGCGTTGTTATACTCTTCGCTGCTGGTTCCGGTCATCTCGTTGAGCCTCTTGTTATACTTGTCCCCCAGTTCGATATGGGCATACGCCAGGCGGAAGTTGTTGTAAAAATCGTTCGGGGCGATCTCGACGGCCTTCCTGTAAGAGTCTATGGCCTGGTCGTAATCCTCCATCTTCTGGTAGATGCCCCCCAATCCGCCCCAGAGAAGGTGGTTGTCGGGCTCTTCCGCGATCGATTTCTTTACTATTTCTACGATCTCCGACGAGTCGCTTTCCGTTACCGAATAGATCCCGATAAGGCCTTCCACGATCTTGGTGTTGCCCGGGTAGAGCGAAATCCCCTTTGTCAGGATATCTTTCGCCTTATCGTGCATATCCAGGCCGTAATAGTCATGGTAGAGAAAGTAGTAGAGGTCGCCGTCCGAATGGTAATCGTAAGTGTCGGCCTGTTCGA
>Ga0192235_1023_pt1 | contig 33468 bp, 36 predicted proteins | sample Koala_Koa27_C3_FD_131230 | JGI IMG/M metagenome (GOLD analysis project Ga0192235, IMG submission 131230) | Enriched cells from koala feces incubated with labeled cellulose particles, San Francisco Zoo, California, United States - Koala_Koa2-7_C3 ... | reverse complement strand
CAGATGATGCACGAAACCGAGGAGATTATTCAGAGCAACATCGAATTTTTGCCATTAAAAACCAACGCCACCATTGTGGAGGGCAATGCCCTTCAAGTGGATTGGAAAAGTGTGGTGTCAAAAGAAAAATTGTCCTATATCATGGGCAATCCGCTGTTTGTGGGATATTCTTTGCAATCAAAGGAACAGAAAAGCGATATTTTGTCGATTTATGTCGATGAAACCGGCAAGCCGTATAAAACGGCAGGTAAAATTGATTATGTGGCAGGGTGGTACTTCAAGGCAGCTCAGATGATGCAACAAACAAGCGTCAGAGCGGCTTTTGTGTCGACAAATTCCATTACACAGGGCGAACAGGTCGCAGGCGTTTGGAAGCCGATTTTCGAACGCTTCGGCGTGCATATTGACTTTGCGCACAGAACGTTTCGTTGGGACAGCGAAGCGAGTTTGAAAGCCCATGTGCATTGCGTAATTGTGGGATTCAGCACAGCACCGAGCGACAAAGAACGGCTGTTATTCAATAATGACACGATGAAAAAAGTGGAGAATATTAATGCTTATCTTGTTGAGGGCGATAATGTTTTTATTGAAAGCAGAAAAAAGCCTCTTTGTGATGTGCCAGCGATTTGTAAGGGATTTTAGGCTACAGATAACGGCTTTTTAATTTTAAATGAAAGAACTTTTAAAAGATGAACCTAAATCAGGAAAATGGATTAGACCATATTCAATGGGAGTAGAATTTATTCATAATATCCCACGTTTTTGTCTTTGGCTTGTAGATATAACACCTAACGAACTTAGGCAACTTTCTTAAATTAAAAAAAGAGTTGCTGCTTGTAAAGAATGGCGTTGTGCAGCGACTAAAACAGGAGATGCATATAAACTCAGAGATACCCCTCATCTGTTTAGACCATGTAAGCAATTTCAAGACACCTCATATATTGCAGTTCCTCTTGTTTCGTCATCTCAACGAAAGTATATGCCTATGGATTTTATACACAATGGAATGATTCCGGGAAATAATCTTTTTTGTATATTTGACGCATCATTATTTCATTTCGGGATTCTTATGTCAAATGTACATATGGCATGGATAAGAGCTGTAGGAGGACAATTAAAGAGTGATTGGAGATACTCAAAAGACATCGTCTACAACAACTTCCTATGGTGCACCCCCACAGATGCCCAAAAAGCCAAAATCGAACAGACCGCCCAGGCGATTCTTGACGCAAGAGCGAAATTTCCCGACAGCTCCCTCGCAGACCTCTACGACGGACTCACCATGCCGCCGGAGCTGCGCAAGGCTCATCAGGCGAACGACTTTGCCGTGATGGTTGCCTATGGCTTCGACCGGAAGATTACCGAGAGCGAGTGCGTGGCGGAACTAATGCGACGGTATCGGGAACTGGTAGGAGAATAATTTTTTCAAAATGGCTTGACAAGGTGTTTCAGACGTGGTATAATACAAATAACCACAAAGGTTATAATGTCGCATGATGACATACAAACGAACCCCCCAGGAGTCACACCTCCCAGGGGGTTCTTTTTTTGTTGAGCTTGTCGGTACCTAGTTTCTGTCAAGCCACTTGCTAATCTGGTCACCAACCAGACGAGCCATAACAGAAACTACAAAGGTTATAATGTAATGCATGATTTCCACCTCCTCCCTGCGGAAGAGATCGACAGTGACAGTATAGCATATTTAGGGCATTTTGTCAAATTTCGATGTATCGGGATATGAGAAATTTTTTTCAAAAAAGGCTTGATAAGGTATTTCAGACGTGGTATACTATACTTAGTAAATAGAGTACATTTACTTAGCAAACTATGTAAAGGAGAAATTTTTATGAAGTCTAATTCCAATATGGTTACTTGCTCGTTCGTTATGGATAGGGACGTTTATAACGCATTTAAAAGCATTGTAAGCAGACAAGGACAAAATGTTAAGGGTAGTATTGTAAGTTATATGCAAAGCGTTATTCGGTATGATACGCCGAATTTTGATACAATTTTAGCGATTCAGGAAGTAGAAGCTTTGAAAAAAGACCCAAACAAAAAGGTCTACAATTCGTTTAATGAAGTGTTGGAGGAACTGAAAGACGATGAATAACAAACCGAAGTACGGAATTGTTCTCACTTCAATATTCAAGAAAGACTTGAAATTAGCTAAGAAACGAGGTTATGATGTATCTTTACTCAGCAAAGTAATTGACACACTAGTAATGGGGCAGCCATTAACCAAGAAGTACAAAGACCATAGTCTGATAGGAAACTATAAGGGGTGCAGGGAATGTCACATAACGCCCGATTAGTTGCTTATCTATAAAATTTCAGAAAATGAGCTTATCCTTTATCTTACCAGAACAGGAACACACAGTGATTTGTTCTAATTTGCTTGTTATTAAGTATAATACAAGTAACCCCCCGAGAGTTACCGCTCTCGGGGGGGTGCTTTTTATTGTTTAGAAGCCTATTCTTTCATTCCTCCTGCAATTCCGGAATATCATCCAATTTTTTCTCCTTATCGAGCTTGTCCATATATTCCCATACGGCGGTGGTAATAAATTCATTTAAGCTTATATCGAGATGTTTTGCAATCGCCTGATACATTGCCTTGTGTCCGATTGGCATATAATAAGTGAATCGGTCGTAGTTCTGGTCACGGTATTTCGTATTTCTCCGTCCACGCATTGTCTTAAAACAAGCAGCGCAATATTTACTGCGGTTGGAGTCGCTTTCAAATTCTTTACCGCAATTTTTACAAGTAATGGTATATTTCATGGAATAGCCTCCTTCAAAATATTAATGACGTCATAATTTATTATACCACGTCATTTTTACTGTGTCAAGCACACGCAAAAATATCGTTATACTGCACAGAGTTGTTAAAAAACTTTGTGCAGTATTTTTTGAAAAAACCCTTGACAACGATGACGTCATTGTGTTATACTATTTTTAGTAAAACACATTTGATTGCAGCCGATTTAAAATTCTTAATTTGTTTACATTATATATATATATATATATATATATATATTAAAAATAAAATGGGGAGGTAACGCAAATGCGTACAATCATTGCAATCGCCAATCAAAAAGGCGGCGTCGGGAAAACGACAACCGCATTCAACCTTGGAGCAGCATTGACACAAGCTGAAAAGAAAGTTTTGCTGGTGGACTTCGACCCACAGGCGAACCTGTCGGAATATCTCGGCTTCTCTGGTGGCTCACCAACCATGACAAATCTCGTCACGGAGATAATTCTGAAAGGCACGGTGACTGAGGGCAGCGTACAAGCTGCAATTCGTCACCACGAGAATTTGAAACTTGACTACATTCCTGCGGATATCAATCTTGCTAATGCGAAAATGCAAATGCTGAATGCACTGTCCCGTGAAACGATTTTGAAGCGGATTCTGGCAAGCATTTCAGAAGATTACGACTACATTCTCATCGATTGTCTCCCCTCGCTGGGACTATTGCTCATCAACGCACTGACCGCAGCACAGCAAATGCTCATTCCCGTACAGACGCAGAAGTTTGCACTAGACGGCTTAACGGCATTGATGCAACTGTATGGACAAATACAGGCAACCATCAATCCGAAATTAAAGCTTCTAGAAATTTTGCCCACGATGGCAGACTGTACCACAGTCAGCCGAAATGCACTGGAACATTTGCAGGAAAGCTACACGGGAAAAATCATGCGGACAAGCATTCATAAATCCGTGGAAGCGGCGAAATCATCGGAGAGTGGAAAGGCACTTTGTCAGGGACGCCATCGATTGGGCGAAGAATACACGGCACTAGCACAGGAGGTGATAGAATATGACAACAGCCTTTGATTTGGGAGCAATGCTCGGCGGTGGACAGATGCAGATTCGAGAAATTTCATGCGACAGCTTGCAGCCATATCACAACCACAAGTTCACGCTTTACACGGGTGAACGACTGGATGATATGGTGGAGAGTATTCGTGAAAATGGTGTTCTTAGTCCGATTGTTGTACAATCACTTCAAAATGGCACGTATGAAATTTTAATCGGACATAACCGTTGGAATGCGGCGAAATTTGCAGGACGTTCTACCGTTCCAGCAATTGTAAAAGAGGGACTTTCTGAATCAGAAGCAGAAATGTATGTGATAGAATCGAATCTCATGCAGCGTGGATTTGAAAATCTCGCCATCAGCGAACAAGCTGCCGTTATTGCACAACGACACAGCGAGATGTTTTCCCAAGGTAAGCGCAGCGACATTGTACGGGAATTGCAAATGCTAGAGCATTTGGACGCAGATGAGGAAAAACCAACTTCTTGCCCAATAGGCGAAAAGTTACATTGAATTGGAGGAATACATATGAAAGCGACAAAATGGATTGCAGCGACACTGACTATGGTTACTGGAATGACCAGTACACTCGCATCGTTTCCGGTATATGCGGAAAGCGATGAACCGACTTTGAATAATGATGGCTATTATGAAATTTCAACAGCAGAGGAACTGGAGTGGTTTGCCGAAGAAGTGAACTCCGGCAACAACGCCATCAATGGCATTCTGACGGCGGATATTGTCTACAACGATGATTTGCTTGACGATGATTTGAATCTAAATTCCGGCGATTGGAACGAGTGGACACCAATTGGAACGTACGGAATCATTATCGAAAACGGCGTTACGACTCAACATACTGGCGGCGGATACACATATGACGGAGAGTTTGATGGGAATGGTTACACCATTTGTGGATTGTATCGAACGGATGACGACGGCATTTATTACGACAATTTCGGCTTGTTTGGCTGCATCGGAGAAAATGGCTATGTGAATGATGTGATTGTTACAGACAGCTATTTTGGATTCGAAGAAGTCGGTTCAGTTGGCTTTATTTGCGGAAAATGTACATCGATAATAAGTTGTACTGTAACCAATAGCCGTGCTGAAATCGAAACAAGTGGCTATCTTGGCGGCGTTTGTGGTTACGGTTCAGAACTTGGAATTGACCGAATAGAAAATTGCATTTTGCATTGCGATACTACAAAAAGTATGGGTGGCATTTTGGGATATGGACATAAAACAGGATTCGTTAACATCAACTCATGCAGTGTACAAAACTGTACCATCACAAGCGACAGTGCAAATTATCTTGGCGGTATCTGTGGTTATGCAAGTTCTTCTATCAAATATACGGATAGAGTTACAGACTGCACCATTGAAAACAGTGAAATTTCTGGAACAGACAGCATTGCAGTTGGTGGTATTTGTGGATATATCGAGGGTGGTGTTGCAGGTTCAAACAATTCAGAAATCACGGACAGAACAACAGAACGCATTGTCTTTTGTGCTTATTCTGAATTATCCGATTGTACTGTGACAGGCAGTACACTTCTCGGAGACGGTTATCTCGGCGGCATTGTAGGCGAGGGAGAAATTCTCACGAGCATTTCCGATTGTACGGTTACAGATACGGTTTTGGATACCTTCACCGCAGGGATAGGTTGTATTTCCGGCGGTATTGCAGGCTATTTTGACGGCACGACAATGGACAATTGCAATATTACAATTGAAACACTGGACAGCATTATTTCTAACTGTACGGTGGAAAATGCAACTGTCACGACAGATTATGCAGGCGGAATTTGCGGAGAACTGGGTGAGTTTGTAATAATCAGTGATTGCGACAATACAAACGATTTGGAGGGTTACACCTGTGGCGGTATTGCATGGAAATCCGCAGGTGAAATCCAAAACTGTACAAACGCCGGAGAAATGCACGGCATAAAAGGCGGAAACGGCGGTATCGCAGCAATTTCTACTGGTGTAATTTCAGCGTGTGAAAATAGCGGTGATATAAATTATACATCCAGCGGCGGCATTACAGGTACGTCTTCCAGCGTGATTTCAGCGTGCAGAAATAGCGGAACGATTTTGAAAGGAAACAGCGGCGGTATCGTGGGAACGAACAGCGGCAGTATCATCAGCTGTTACAACATCGGCACAATAACAAACAGTACAAGCAGCAGCATATGCTATGAAAACAATGGAGAAATTTCCAATTGTTATGGACTGGACAGTGTAGCAGCAACTCAGATTGTAACAGACAATGGCACAACAGCAGATACGGATGCAAAATCTGATGAATCCTTTGCAAGCGGTGAAGTTTGTTGGCGGCTGAATCAGGGTGTAGACGCATAGGGACAGGAAATCGGCGTAGATGCGTACCCAATTTTAGACGGCATGACAGTATATCAAGCTTCTTTTCAACCGACTTTCGCAGACGAATTTGAAGCTTATGACAATGGAACAGTTGCCGAACCGGAGGAATACGCAAACGACACAGAAAATACCTATCGCTATCGAATGTTAAACACTGTAAGTGGAACATTAGGGAGCATTATCACATTGCCTTACGACCGCACAGAGGATATGCTGATTTATGTACAGCGTGCCAGAAATATTGAAGTGACATCCGACAGTTTAATCTATACAGGAACATATGGCGAATACTTTGAAGCGGATTTATCAGATGAAATTACAGATTTCGACGAACTGGAAAGTATCGCATTTTCGGCAGATTCTCTGCCGGAGGGATTGGAACTGGACAGCGAAACAGGTATCATTTCCGGCACACCAACGACCGCTTATCCGGATGGATTTGAAAGCACTGTCACTTTAAAAAACGGATATCTGGTGTCAATGACAATCACGGTGACTTTCATAATCGCACCATTGGAAACCACCACGACGACGACTGAAACCACTACAACTACCGAAACGATAACAACGACAACAATGACAACGTCCGCCACAGAATCTACAACAGAATACACCACAACAACAGAGACGACCACCGAATCTATGACTGAAGCGATAACAACTACAACAACTACTACTACGACAGAATCCACCACAACGTCCACATCCACGACGACAACGACAACAGAATCTACAACAACAATTTCTACCACGACAACAATAACGACTTCTGAGACAATAACGTCTACTACAGAAGCCACTACAACGGAAACGACAACGACCACAACGACTACGACGGAAGAACCAACGTTTCAAGTGCTGTATGGTGATGTCAATCTGGATGGTGATGTGAGTCTTGCGGACAGCATTCGCCTTATTTAGGCAATTTCTGGAAGGGTATCGTTAAATGATTATGCGAAACAAAATGCGGATGTCAATGTGTCTGGCAGCGTAGACGGCGAAGATGCGCTGGTACTGCTTTCCTATTTGTATGGGGAAAAAGGTGTTGACGCACTGCCGTATTTCAATGAAACAAAATGAACTTCTTGCCCACTGAGCGAAAAGCTGCAAACGCAGAGAAAGGAGCTTAAATATGCTTGCAATACGTTCTGTAGAACCTCCGGTAACACCGGAGGCAGAGAAAATCATGTTAGAACAACTCAACAGCTTTTGCCGTTTACTGTCTCAATTTACAGGCGGCGCATACACTTGGAAAACGCTTTGCTGTATTGAGCCGGAATATCAATCAAAATTTTACAATCTTGCAGTACAGCACCTGATTCCTGTTCCGCTGGAGAAATCCGGCGGAGCGGAACGGTACATCTTGGATTGTGATATATTGCCTGACTTGTATGAAATCGTTCGTGAGGGCTGCCTGTGGCGAGAAATGGAGCGAGCTGCTCGATTTTTGAAAGTCCCTGCGGAACAATTGAAAGAATTGCCTGTGAAAAAACAGGAGCAATTACTGGGCATATTTGCATTCGAGTACGATGCAGAAGCGACTGCATCAAGCAAACAAATTCTGGCAGATAAAATGAAAATTTGCGCAGGAATTCATGAATAAAGGAGACAACGATGAAGAAGACAATACAAACAGTCGTAGGCGTTCTGGCAACTTTGATAGTGACAGCAAGCAGCTGCATGACGGCAGCGGCTGATACACGAGATACGGATTACACAAGGGAAGAAATTGTAGACGAATACTGGACGGAAATCTGGAGCAACTCCGACCCGGGAGAGGTGAATCCGGAAGGGAGTTTGGAATACTACATTTTGCAGTGTTTTCTGGATGAACAATATGGCACATATGACATGGTGCCTGATTGGTCAAATTATCACAGTATTCGGTATGCATGGCAAGATTATCACGAAGAATATACCATGTATTGGGATTATGAGGACGACGAGGAGACGAGCGAATTCACCATTCGTTCTTACGACCTTGAAACAGACGAATACGGTGATATGCTTTACACGTTTGAGCTGATTGATGGAATGTGGAACATGATTGATACAAACAGCAACAGCGTTCTTACCTTTGAACCGCACGGTGGAGATGGCAGCTATAGTGCCTTAGTGGATGCGCTGGAGAACAGTGAAATCGATATGGAATACGACATCAATGGCTACGTAAACAACGGCGACAGCATCCTCTATGAGGGAGATGATGACCAGTCGGAAAATGACCAATCTTCTTCCGCAAGCAGTACGACAGTCAACGATAACTATTCCGGCAGTCGTGTCACCGGAACAGCTGCAGAAGCCTCTGCAAGTAATGAATCGTCCGAAATCACTGAGGAGACTGTATCAGAATCGGAAGAAACCAGCCATACGGCAGTGTATGTTGTCGGTGGCATTGTAGTGGTAGGCGTAATCACCGGATATGTGATTTACAAGAAAAAGAAGTAGGAGGGAAAAAAGATGTTACTACAAAGCAGAAAAAGAATTTTCGACGAAAACGGAAAGGCAGTGTCAATTTGTGAATTTGACACGGACAGAATTTTTGTGAGAAGTTATGATAATGACAGCATGAAGCAATCGCTATTACAGTTCGGTGCAATTGAAGAAGAAGATATGGCAAACAAGTGGTGCGAACACTATTTTTCATCCGAAGCGATGCGGTATCATGTGCATTATGTCATGGAACACAACCCTGAAAAAATCGAGTCTCTTGTCGATGAAAACAATATTTTCGCTTACCTGTGGAAATTGGACGAACATGTTTTTGAAGCGGTAGAAGCACAAGTAGAACGCTTGTGTGAAAATGCCGAAGATTTGCAAGTGGCAAAGAAGAAAGGCGATTTTTTGCAAATTGCAAGAATCAAAAAAATGTTGGATATGCAAGCGAGAGAGGTGGTATATCCTGCCTTGGTGTATCGTGCGTGAAAGACGTGAAATGTTTCGTGCATAAGAATAAGCAGACTTCAGATTTTCGAGGTCTGCTTTTCTATTATGGAGATATACCAGTCTCATCCTTTTTTAGCTCTGCGAGCATAAGTGCTTCAAGTTTTTCTATATTTGGGAATACAACTTTCTTTCCTCTCTTATATAATTGGTATGCTCTTTTCACTCTGGACTCAACTTCACGACGAACATTTTCTTTTACTGGGATTGGATTTCCATTTCTGGTGTGTATATGGTCTAGATATTTCTCCGTAATAGGAAACATATTTTGTATGAGAAAAACTGATTTTCTTCCGTCGAAAGAACCTATGTATATACCTAGTGATTTTCCATAGTGACTTTTTTGTTTTTTCACGATTACTTGATATTTTTCTACTTTTGAACTCAACGGAACGACCCAAAGTAAGGAGGTTTTTTCATCTTTCAAGCAATAAAATGTAGGTCTAAAATTCCCATTTTCCTTATTTTTCATTAGCTTGTCATCATTTGCTTTTTCAAAATAACCGTCTTTAATATGATATACATATCCCTTTTTATATTCCATATTTTATCTCTTTTCACTTTCATAGAAAAGTCCCACCACATAACAATGAGATGGGACGTTATTTTCAAGCCGTTTATTTTATTAGACGCCAACGGTGGGCGAACAATATTTTCGAGCCGTTTATTTTATATAGACGCCAACGGTGAGCGAACAATATTTTCAAAACAAGTTTTCTTTTCAGCTGTTACCAGCCTATTCAGGCTTTGGTTCACTTGCAACCTTATTAAATTAGCTCCACCTAGGACACCCCTGACCGTGGACTAAGCTTCATCACTTAGTAACTCGCTACGACTATGAAGTTTCGTCGAATTACCCAGCAACTCATGTTACCTGCCTAACAGATTTCTCTGTCGCTAATATTATTATACCCGATACCGCCGGATTTGTCAATCCTTTTTCGAAAAAATTTTGGCTTCACTGCTTTCTTCTAGCGTTCTTATCATCATACACGGTGAATTGTTACTTGCAAGAAACGGCAATACTGACTTTTATAAGTCACTGAAAAACATTTGTTGCCACTAGAATAAGAAGTAATTATAAACATTATTACTATTTAGTTGATTTTATAATTGTAAATAAGTTGGAATAAAGCAACAACAAATATTTGATAATTTATGATGTTTAAAATATTTAGAATAAAAAGAGCGACATAATATCAAATGCAAAATAAGAAAACAGTGAAATGGATTATATACCATTGTATTTATGGAATAAATATAAATATATTCTGCTATTCCTCTAAATTTATAATTGTGAATGATATAGTAAATAAAGGAAAAACGAAAATTATTTAAAAAAACATTTCGGATATATGGAAAAGCAGACTTCGAGTTTTCGAAGTCTGCTTATTTATAAGGATATGTCATTTTTGGTTTTCTCCTTTTCTTTCGGTGGATTCTGACGTTCGGCTTCACGAATTTCCCGTGCGGTTTTCGAGAGTGCTTTTCTATTAAATAGAACATGAGTTTCCATAACCTTTTTCTGCGTCTTTTTCAATTGCACCTTTTCTGGAACAATTTCTGCCCGTTCCTTAACCTGTGGAGGATGTTGTTTTGGCTTATTCGATGTAACTTATGTACGAGTGCGAGAATGAGAACTACGTTTTTGTGCGGATGCTTGTGGTTTCTTCGGTTTGAAATAGGAAAGAAAATGTCGAAATGCACGCTTTATTTTCTGGAAAAAATCAGAAAATGAAAAAGGAAATTTTGGACGGTCGAGCGTAATAACAGGTGAGACTGGCAGAGGAGCAAACTCGATTTTCTTGATGTTCGTTTTAACATCGTGTGCGGCTGTAGACGACTCGGCTTCGAGTTGCTTTTTGTAAGAAGGTGCGATGTAAAGTTGCTCTTCTTCTTTCGTTTTGATGTTGATTTTGGTTTTTTGGAGGATGTAGTATGCGGTGTGTCCTTTCGCATAATCGTCATCATTTAATGTTCTTCCGAAGCAGGAACAGCCACAGTATGACCCTTGCTTTTGGCTATCTTCAATTGTTAAATAATAATGATGTCCATTTTGGTCAGTATATTTTATTAGAAAATCAAAATTGATTAAGGTTGATTTTCTCTTAATATGATTAAATTTGAATACAGAATTGCTATTATCCAAAATATCATCTAGCATTTCCAAGCATTCAATTCTGTCCTTGATATTATCGTAATAAGCACTCTGCTCAAATAGTGAATCAGAGTATGTACCGTCTATAATTTTATCAATAACATTTTTTCTGTTTTTATATGAATTCAACATATTTATATCTGTTAACTTATGAAGACCACAAAGATGAGAAAAACCGTCTTTTTCAAAATTAAAAGATACATTGACAGGAGACGAATGCTTGTTGCGAACTAATATGATTCTGTATTCATAGTCTGTTAATTTAGAATAAATTTCTGCCGCTTTTTTTATGCCCATTTTAAGCACGCCCATTCATATAGCATTAACAAATAAGCCCTGCGTATGCAGGGCTTACATTATACACACTTTTCTTTCGATTTTAAAATCTACACCAACTCACGGATTGCTGTGCAAACCTTGGTCAGGTTCAGTTAGACAGCGTAGTTGGTCCGCCCCCTAACCTCATCACCCTACAAAACCGCCACGACTATGAAGTTTACGTCGGTTCTGATAAAGGACTCGTGTCCTTTGCATAACAGGTCTCCCTGTTTCTAATATTATTATACCCGATACCACCGGATTTGTCAACACTTTTTCGAAAAAATTTTTGGCTTATCGTCTATCTGTCATTGTAGCGAAAAGAACGCTTGCGTCGTATTTCGTCAATTCATCCCACACAATGTCCTCTTGTTTTTTGGAAGGCAGCTTTCTTCGTAAAGCGGATTTTTGCTTTTTAGTCGCTGGTTTTGTTCCCCAATTCATGACACGATTGTAATCCCACAGATTTTGCGAATCACTAAAGTCCTTTTTCAAAAAACGATAAACTGAATTTAAGGCAGTTTGTGTTGGAATAGATGTAAATTTTCGAACTGATTTACGATTTTCGAAGAAAATAACATCACTATTACCGGCTAAATCCGGTGCAGTAACAACAACTTGTGCATTCTTTCCAAATTGATAATTACAACTTAGATGTCCGTCAGCATGAATCACATAGTTGATACTATGGGTATCATAATTTTCTTGAAATAATTCGACTCGATGAAGATTTAATTTCCATCCCGTCCGAATTTCTTCCTCGATTTCCTGCACTCGACTTTCCACTTCGGTCAGCAAAATGCTTTCTTCCGAATCGGCTTCTTCCATTACCTTATCCACGATTTCGCCTTGCAAACCGAACAAATCTGTTGGCGTACAGATATCCAGCTTTCCAGTTACGCCCACACAGTCTAGCAACACTAATTCTTTTTTGCCCTCGTGCATCCGCAGCCCTTTGCCCACCATCTGCGTATAAAGGCTCGCATTTCTCGTAGGACGTGCAATAATTATTGTTTCAATCAATGACATATCCGTTTCTTCGGTGAATACCATGCAATTCACAAGGCAGGGAATTTTTCGTTCTGTAAAATCACGAATGATGGAATCCCGATTTTCTGTCTTTGCCGTAACCACCACTGCACTTGGAATTTCCGCAGCGATATTCTCTGCGTGTTTTATCGAAGTCGCAAAAATTAGCGTTTGCCCAACCGCATATTTTTCATATGCTTCTGCAATTGCTTTGTTCTGATTTTCAATGTTCATTGCTTTTTCAAGGTCTTGCATATTCAAATCGTCCGCTTGTTTTTTCACCTTGCTGATGTCATAACCAATGTCCACTTGAAAGCAGCGAATGTCTGAGAGGTAGTGATTCTGAATGCCCCATTTCAAATTGCGTTCAAAAAGTACCTTGCTATAGATTTCGCCAAGCTTCACGTTGTCAGCACGGTTTGGTGTTGCCGTAAAGCCAATGTGCAGTCGTGGTTGAAAGTAATCGTAAATTTGACGGTAGGAGGGTGCAACAGCATGATGTGCTTCGTCCGTGATAATCATGTCGAAATCATCTGGCTGAAAATCCTCCAATTGACGTACAAGGGATTGCACGCTTGCGGAAACCACTTCTTCGTCGTTAGAATGCACTTCTGCCTTCTCTACGCCAAAGGAACAGTCATAATATTTTTGCGGTTGATATACCAGTTCCTCTCGATGGGACAGTAACAGCACTCGTCCTTTTCGTACAATCTGAGAAAATACAACGGTCTTACCAAGTCCTGTTGCCATCATAACAAGATACGAACCAGATTCCTGTGCATTAATTTTTTCCAATGCCTCTTTTTGATAATCACGCAATTTTAATTCCAACGTCTCTTCTCCTTTCAAAAGCGCAATTTCTTTTCTATTGTTATTATTTTATCATATTCCCAGAGAGTAAGCAAGTACTCGCCGATAAACTTTACGCCAATGTTTCCTCCTCTCGTGTCGAATTTTTCTCTGCCAATTTTAAATAATCTGAAATTGTCTGTCTTGCCTTGTCTAAGTCTTTGATTTGTTTTGAAATCGTTTTGTATTCCTGATTGAACGTTTTTCGCTGTTCCAAAAGTTCAGAAAGTTTTTCAGTCAATTCTTTTTCTGACGGCACATCGTTTGAGTTCGGATAAAGTTTTTGTAAGGCGTCGGATGCTGTTTTGTATTTCTGTAAATCAGCAGTATGCGTCTCAGCGTATTTCTTTTTCTGTCGTTCTGACTGTATCGCTTTATATTCCTTATAAATCGGTCTGTACTTTTTATATTACCGTAAATTTTTTAGTACATCTGACACAACATCGATTTCATGTTGTGTATTGTTTAGCTGATTGACTAATAGCATCCGTTTTTGAAAGTTGTTGATAGACTTGCTTTCCAATTCATCTGTATTGCTCACACCTAAGTTCGTCAGAAGGTTTATCATCTCCGAAGCATTCTTCATATTCTGAATATTCGCCCAGTTCGACAAGCCTTTTGCATTTCGAAATTTCTCCTGCGTGGTATCGATGACAGAAGTGCGCTGTTTCTGTGATTCACCATTTCGGAACATCTGAAACTGTGCAATGCGTTTTTTCAACTGTAGCGTTTCGTAGTACCAACCGATTGTTCTCGCCCGACTCCAACGTTCCTGCCCGTCCATCCGAAATTTCAAATCAATTTTGTGTTCTGGATTGTAATCGACTTCAATATTTTTCGCTCTGATTTTTTCCAAGAAATCTTCAAAACTGTCGCTCTCCATGATGCAGTCATCCAGAGCAAATTTCAATTGTGTTTTCCATGATAGTCCTTGTCGATTCATATCCCATTCGTAATGGCTTTTGCCTTTGCTTTTTTCTGCTTCGGTTTCCGGAATAACAGACAAACCATGTTCTTCACAAATGGTATCACTTAACGTGCGGAGATTTTTCCATGAATCTTTTTTTCAGTTCTCCAAAGTTTCAAACGTTTTCCCATTTTCCATATTCGTATTATTGAAGACCACATGGCAGTGAATGTGCTGCCTGTCCGTATGTACTGCCAGAACATATTGATACGCATCACCCAAAAATTTTTCGCAAAGTTCTTTTCCAATTTCAAACGCTTGCTCTGGTGTAACTTCGCCCGGTTTAAAACTCTGTATCAGATGCTGTGCCAAAACAGAACTGCAACCTGTTCCCATAGATTGCTGCACCGTCAGAAAATCCTCTGCTGCTTCGTCCGCATCCAACGAACAGCCATGCGAGAAAACAAACAATCCATTTTCTGTTTTCTTTTCGTTTGTGATATAAGCTAAGGTTCTAACTGGTGTACACTTGATTGCATGAAGTTTAGTTGCCGCCAAATCTCATTCACCTCTTTTTTTATTTCCTTCCAGTCCTCATCGTAGATAGTGTTTTCAATATTGACACGTTTTGCAATTTGGTTGATGTTGTTGGAAATGGCGGAAACCAATTTTCGCATTTCCGTAAGGTCACTCGTATCGATTTTAATGATGCCACCACGAAGACAAAGTCGTCGCACCAACTGACTCATGGTTTCACATTCTGCATTTTTCATTTTCTGACAAAGATACGCATACTCTTTTTCCGATACTCTAAATTTTACGATACAGTTTCTGTTGTTTTCCATCGTTGATTTTCCTCCTGTTTTTTCAAAAAAGTTTCGATTGTGTTTTTTGTAAATCGAATGATTACAATTTTCATGTTCTCATTTTTAAAACGTAATAAGCAAATATACATTTGAAACATTGTCAGTTTTGTCAAATTGATTTTTTGAAAAATCGGACGATTGCAATTTTCATATTCACACTTTCGAAATATAATTTGGCAATATACATTTTAGATTTTTTTGATTTTATCGAATTGATTTTTTTCAAAACTGAACGGTTTTGAAATTTTCGGGGTCTTAGGGGCATCCCCTAACAAGCTGCGGATTTTTGGAAATCCGGCATTTTGTAGCACAAAATGCAGTGCTTGCTGTTTTGAATTCGCCGATTTTCGGCGAACGAAAATTTCGGGATTGCATCCCGACTTTTTTCTGAAAAGAAAAAATTTTCTAGGGACAAAAAAACTTCCCTCTATTATTATAAGGGAAGGAAATTACGGTTTTTTTGCACTTGCACTCGATGATTCATAAAAAGTTTACAATTGAAAAGTTGCGAGAATGTACTATGTATGATAAAATGAAATTAGATTATATCCAGTTTGTTTGCATGACATGGTGTATCGGAGGAACGATTATGAATATGCAAACAAAGGACGAAGCAGTGCGGCTTTATCAAAAAAGACTGCGCCAGTTTCAGCGTGATGAACGAAAGAAATTCAAGAAGCATGAAGTTCTATACTTCGGTTCGGAAAACGATTACTTTTTCTCTGAGGCAGTTTATGCAAATTGGGTGCGTGAACAGCACCAGAAAAAATCTTATCAGCCTCTGTATGAATCATTGGAAAAATTGAAAAAGAATTTTCCGATAGGGTACAAGATGATTGATGATTATTTCTTGAATGAGAATTGGTTACTCCTACGTGAGATTTCTGAAAAATATGAAATACCTTTATATACGTGTCAGAGGTATATCAAAAAAAGTTTGTCACTCTTGAGAAAATATTTGGAACAATAATTCGATAACTCGGTGGTTCGACATCGGCACGGAGTTTGTAAACATTTTCTGAACATTTGCAGAAAAGTGCGAAAAACGTTCTTTTTCTTTCCCTTATAATTATAGAGGGGCATTTACAGAGAAATATCGATGCAGTTCCAAAAATTGAAACTTGAAACTTGAATACTTAGAGAAACATCCACTTTGTACATTCATAAGTTTGAAATTTTCTTCCAAGCTATTGTCGGCAAACGGATTTTATGGTATAATCATATTTGAGATTATATCGTCTGTTTGCATCATTAGAATTGGAGGAAAAAATTATGCAAACAGCAAAAATGACTGCGATGTATATGCGACTGTCGCAAGACGATGAACTGAAAGGTGAATCGAACAGTATCATCAATCAACGAAAACTTCTGGACGACTTCGCCATTCAACATGGCTTTGAAAATACAAAGTCGTATGTGGATGACGGAATTTCCGGAACGACCTTTGACCGTCCCGGCTTTCAAGAAATGATGCGTGACGTCAATGCTGGATTAATCGGAACAGTGCTTGTGAAAGACCTGTCTCGATTCGGAAGAGATTATGTCATGGTCGGTTACTACTTGGAAATTGTCTTTCGGCAATTTGATGTACAGTTGATTTCTGTCACAGAAAACGTGAATACGAAAACTGGAGTTGGGTTGGACTTGATACCGTTCAGCAATTTGATGAACGAGTGGTACGCTAGAGACATTTCCAAAAAACAAAAAGCGGCTATTCAGAGTAAAGGCAATTCTGGAATGAGAACTTGCAACCTTGTTCCATTTGGATACAAGAAAGATGCTGATAAGCAGTGGATTGTGGACGACGAAGCAGCGGAAGTGGTGCGAAAGATTTTCTATCTTTTTGTGGAGGAAAATCGTGGTATACAGTATATTATACATTATTTGTATGCCAATAAAATTTTGACACCGAAAGCTTATCGTGACGAAGTAAATACAGTAAAATATCCGTATACTTGGAATACACATGTAGTCTCACAGATTCTTGACCGACAAGAATATTGCGGTGATACAGTGAACTTTAAGACGGAGAAACCGTCGTTCAAATCGAAAAAAGTTGTGCAGAAGAATCCAGAGGATTATAAAATCTTCTCGAATACCCATGAGGCAATCATTGACCGTGAAACTTTTGCTAGAGCAAAAGCAAAACGAGAAAAAAGAAAACGCTACACACATTCTGATGAGCGTGCGCTGTTTGAAAAAATTTTGTTTTGTGGGGATTGCGGTGGTGTTATGTACATCAAACGGAAAATAGCTAATCCGAAAGCAAATTACTATATTTGTAGTGGTTACGGAAAACAGATACGGGAATGCACGTCGCATTACATTAAGGAAGACCAACTGACAAATCTTGTTTTGAAAAAGTTGCAAAAGCTGTTGGCGAAGTCCGATTCAGATTTTGAAAACCTGAAGAAGAATCTTTGCCATCAAACGATGCAGGACAATGCAAATCGTTTGACAAAGCTAGAGCAATCACTTTCAGAAATGCAACAGGAGAAAATAGAGTTGCAAGTTACGTTGGACAAACTTTACGCTGACAAAATCAGAGGTGATTTGCCGCAAGACATTTTTCTTCTTCTGGCAGAAAGCAATTCTGAGAAACGAAAGAGCTTACAAGAGCGAATGCACAAAACAATGGAACGTGCAGCAGACATTAAACAATCAAGTGCAAACGTCGGAAAATTTTTTTCAATGTTGTCGAAGTACAGTCTTGCGGATGCTGAAACGTTGGATTATAAAATGCTGCACGACTTGGTTGAACGTGTGGAAATCTACGACATTGACGATTGGCAAAAGGGAAAAGAAAAGCGTTACAGAATTGATGTCCATTTTTCTGGAATCGGTTTTGTTGACGTGGATTTGTTGGATTAATTTACTTCCCTAAGAATACTAATAGTGTGATGGAAATTGGAAAATGGGCTTTCGACGATTGCAAATCCCTAAAAGAAATCAACATCCCCACCAGCTTGATAAAAATCGAAGCGGGACTTTTCAAGGGCATTCCGCTCGAAAATGTAGAACTTCCTGAAACGCTCACCGAAGTCGGAAAAGAAGCGTTTTACGGCACGAAATCCTTCTGTCTGACATCAGAGAATTACACGTTAACACTTCCCGTTCCCTCGAACCGCCACAAAATCGAAAACGACTCCTGCAACAAAAAAATCCCCCAATTTATCATCGAAAAAGATCTCGACAAGAAGTGGGAGATTGTCGCCAGCATGAAGAAAGCGCCGCTTAAGCATATGCTCTCGGTCTTCATGGTTCTGGCGTATGATCACACAGCAGCGAAAACGTATCTAAAGCGCAGCATCAAAAAGGCGATGCAGACCTTTATTGATATGCAGGATGTCGACTTTGTTACGGATGTGTTGAGCCTTGGCTTTGTCACGATGAAAAATTTTGACGAGATCTTCGCTTATTTGAATGCAAAGCAAGAAGGCAGCTATACCGAAATGAAGATCGTGTTCCTCAACTATAAGCACGACCACATCGGCTATCAGACTGCTGCTGAGCGATTCAAGCTGTAAAGGAGAAAAGCACAATGGAAGAAATTACAAATCAACAGAAGTATGAGAACTACATCGTTTGAAATGTTTACGGATTATGCACGCATTTCCTTTTTGCGCAAAATGTGCAATCAGTATACGATTTGTCTTTGTAACATCTATATTGTCTGTCACAATTTATGACAAATATCACAATACCATTTCCATTGTCCAATTCACACGCCATCGCCCACGTCTAATTTTCGTAATATCCAAACGTATAGATTGATTCATTTTCTATAAAATCTCTTTCATCCGTTGTTAAATATCGATAAATATGATCATCTTCTCTCCAATCCAGTCTCCAGTTATCATATTCACCGCTGCTTTCTGTTCCAATAAGCAGCTCTTGCGTTTCTCGTTCCATCGGAAAAAATACATAAATCCGTGCGTGCGAATATTCTTCGGTCTTTGCTTGCATATGCAGCCGCACCTGTACACCGTCTATACTGGTAAAGGTCGCATTACTATATGTCCCAGGCACAAGTTCCCGAGGTGCGTCCTCTGTGGTTGCGGAGATTGCAAATAATCTTGACGGCCATACGAACTCCATATCATAGATGCTTAGGTGATCATACTTCTGATAACTTGACTCTCGCTCTTCCGAAGGATCCTTCCAGAAAACTTCCTTTCGATATTGCCGGATCGCATAAGGAGAGTTTTCGGAGCTGTCTACTTGATAACGTCCTTTTACATAATCTGTAAATGAAAATGTTAGATTGTAATTTTTTCAAATACTGTTAAATCAATATTCGAAAGATCGGTCGGTGTTTCTTCATACGAAACTGTAACTGTAAATTCATAATCTCCGTTCAAAAGCGCATCTAGTGTGTCTTCTCCCGCACGATAATAATTTCTTGAAAAGCCCTCGTTTCCATTGTACCAATTATAGGAAGCCTTCCAACCCCTAAAATCATAGAAATCGCATATCTCCTGTAGCTTCATCCACATCACTCTTGTGATTTCATCACACGCCTGATCCTCATAGTAACTGCCGGTATCCACATTATAGACAATGTGGTATTCCTGTCCGTCATCTTCATAAGTCATACGAACGGCTGGAGATGCATAGGTTGTCACGAAAAGATCATATGAAGATCTCGTGACATTCTCAAACGATTTTGAAACCGCACCCGGATAATGTTCGCTAAGATATTACGTCAGATATGGTTTCGCTTCGTTTACATATTCGTTTGCCTTTTGTTTTTCCTCCTGAGATATGCAGTCAGTAAACAGCGATAGAAATGCCAGGATCAGCATGAAGCACGCTTTGATTTTATGCTTTTTCATAATCTTATTTACCTTTTTTATTTATTCGATCATATGTTTGTGAATCGTTTACAATCACTCCTCAATTGCAAGCTTCACCCTGCAAACCTTTTCACTGCAAAATGCCACGCCGTACTTTAGCACTTTTTTGTAATACTGTTGCTTAAGATTTGCCACATAATTTTTATCTGCAATCTGCTTCATCGCCCTGTCGCAAGCCGCATCTAAATCGCCGAAATCTTTTGCAATTTTCACTTCAATTACTATGGCAACTGTTCTTCTCTGAAACTCGCAGATTGTAATATCTGTTCTGCCTTTGCCGTTTTCACGATTGGATTCTACACGATAGCCACGCTTCCCAAGCAGAAGACCAGCTAAAAATCCGTGATAAAAGCTCTCATAGTTGTCCTGATAACTAATGCTGGAAACGAGCCATTTGTTCACTTCATTTTCAAAGCTTTCTGCATCACCATTTACGACAGCTTTGAATAAATCATCCGTTCCGTTTGTTCGAATTTTTTCGTCAAACCATTGCATAATCATCCGCTTATACACCGTGCCAACTTCACGGTTCGGAATTACCATTTTCGCATAAATAAGATCGCCCTCCAGATGCATTGAAATTGGCTTCAGATATCCCGTGAACAGGAGGAAACTCCAGATATAATCCGTATTGATGTTGATATTGCGGTACGTGATATCCTCATAAATTGGTTTTGTTAAGGATTCGCCATTCATCAGTGCTTCGATCTGGTTGTGCGTTTCTTCATTACCGTCCACTACGAGTTCATGAATAATGTCATTGGAACTGGTGTTGCTCCAATAGGGTTGCAACAGCGAATCATGATCTGATTTTGCATCCGAAACGAAGTTAATAATACTCCACGGATTGTAAATCTCCTTTTGCCCGAATAAATACCCGTCATACCATTCTTTCATTTCGGGGAATCGGTCAGAAATCTCATAGTACTCCGTCATTTCTTTTACTTCATCTTCTGTAAAGCCGAAACAGTCTCGAAAATCCAACGTGTTGATCGTGTTGACTTTCAGGTTGTTCAATCCTGTAAAAATACTTTCCTTTGAAACTCGCAAACAACCTGTTAATACACCGAATTCTAAATATGGATTTGTCTTTAATGCACTCTCGAAGACCGAGCGAATCAAGTCTATCATCTCATCATAGAATCCACGAAAATGCGATGCTTCGAGTGGTACGTCATATTCATCAATAAGAATAATGACTTTCTTCTGATATGCGGTGTATAAACAATCTGATAAGGTGCGAATTGCAGTAATATAGGTATCATCTTCTGCTGTCCCGTGTGTAATTTTTGTGAAAATCTCTCGATCTTCCGGTATGATATCATCCGAAGACAATATATTTCTATGCCGCCAGAATTCTCGTTTCATGATATCTTTAAATGTACCAAATGACTTGCTATAGTCAGGCTGTTTCATACTCTTCAATGACAACGAAATTACCGGATACTGACCCTGATGCTGCATATATTTCTCGCCAGCTTGAGAGATGTTCAAACCATTGAACAAGTATGCGTTATCTTCGTTTGTCTTTTCAAAAAATCGCTGCAGCATATTGATATTCAAAGTCTTGCCAAAACGTCTTGGACGTGTAAACAGATTGACAGCACCCTTTTTGTCCAAAACCTCTTTTATCATAAGCGTCTTATCTACAAAGTAATAGCCATCATCAATTAGACGCTTGAAATCTTCTACCCCAATTGGGATGGGTTTGTAATTCTCCATTGCTTCTTTACCTCGCTTTCCACGGGATTTACTCTAGTTTTAGTATACCATACTTTCAGAAGAATTGCAAGTAAAATTCAAAAATTTGATAATTGCAAAAAAATGTCATGAATGTACTGTATTTGTTGCTGCTGAATAATGATTGATATTATAGAGATCATAATTCTTCTCTTGCTTTTTTCGACAATTTGTGCTATAATATTTGAAGGAACTTCTTATAATCAAAAATTATCGGAAACGAGATGGTAGCATGATTCTTCCTAAAAAAGCAATGTCTGAAGAGGATATTAAGTTGAATTTCATTACACCTACTCTAATCAACTCCGGATGGAAAGATAAGATTACCATGGAAACAAGCGTACAGTTCACAGATGGTAAAATTTGTTTGAGTGGAAATTTTGTACATCGAGACAAAAAAAGCACAAAATTTGCCGATTATGTTCTCTATTGAAAAAACCACATTCCAATTGCTATCGTAGAAGCAAAAGATAATAATCATTCGGTTTCCTACGGATTACAACAAGCGATAACATATGCTGAAATGATGGATGTGCCTTTTGCCTATAGTTCCAATGGAGATGCTTTCTTTGAACATGATATGCGAAACGGTACAGAGCGTGAGATTGCATTAGATAATTTTCCAACGCCGAATCAATTGATCCAGCGATTCAAGGCATCTGCAAATCATGGAGACGGTATAAGCAGTGACGAAGAACGTGCCATTTCACAGCCCTATTACTCCAGCCAGAATACCTATGAGCCGAGATATTATCAACGTGTGGTAATCAACAAAACGGTAGATGCAGTTGGACGTGGTGAAAATCGTTTACTTCTTGTCATGGCGACCGGTACTGGAAAAACCTATACAGCATTTCAAATCGTTTATCGCCTTCTAAAAAGCGGATTAAAACATAAGATTCTATATCTTGCTGATCGAAATAATCTTGTAGACCAGTCCATCCAGCAAGATTTTGCACCATTGGAAAAGGTCATTCATAAAGTCAATGTATCAAAAGACGATAAAGCTACAATTGCATCCCATCAGGTATATTTTTCACTTTATCAACAGCTTGTTGGCGATGACGACAAAGCGCATTATGCAGAATTATTTGATAAAGACTTTTTTGACTTGATTATCGTGGATGAGTGTCATCGTGGCAGTGCCAAAGAAGATAGCCGTTGGCGTAAAATTCTCGAATATTTTTCATCAGCAATACAAATTGGCATGACAGCTACACCAAAGGAAACCAGCTATGTATCGAACATCAGCTATTTTGGAGAACCGCTCTATTCTTATTCGCTTCGAAACGGAATTGAGGATGGATTTCTTGCGCCGTTTAAGGTAATCGGAATCACAACAGATATTAGTGATGGATGGCGTCCTACAAAAGGACAGCTAGACTATTACGGCAATGAAATCGAGGACAGAATCTATAATAACAAAGACTATGATTACAACATTATCATTGCTGATAGGACCAATCAAGTGGCATCTGAGATTACTCGGTATCTGACCAGTACGGATCGAATGCAAAAAACAATTGTATTCTGTGCGACAGAAGAAGCTGCTGAACGTATGCGAATCGTACTTGTAAATCTGAACCAGGATATGGTGGCAAAAAATCCGGACTATGTTGTTCGAATTACAGGCTCGGACGAATATGGAAAAAGCAAACTTGACTATTTTATCTCCGTATCTTCGCCGTATCCTGTGATCGCTACCACATCGAAATTGTTGTCTACTGGATCGGATTGTAAAATGACAAAACTAATTGTACTCGATGAAACAATCGGCTCTATGACGGAGTTTAAGCAGATTATTGGCAGAGGGACAAGGCTACGTGAAAAAGAAGGGAAAAAGCCAAGAGAACCTAAAGTGACTCCGCCAGATCCATCAGAAACACCCTATGTCGATGCAAACGGCTGTCGGGTTCGGATCATCAATAAAGTCGTATCGGTCTATGATGCAGACGGAAAGCTATTGCGCCATGAAAATATCGTGGATTATACCAAGACAAATCTACTCGGCGAATATGCCGACCTGCAGCACTTTATTCGCAAGTGGAATGATGAAGAAAAGAAAAAAGCCATTTCTGACTTGATGAAAGAGCGGGGCATTGATTTGCAGGCACTCAAAGCTTCTATGGGAATGTCCAATCTGGATGACTTCGACTTTATCATTCATATTGCATTTGACCGGAAACCGCTGACGAGAAAAGAACGTGCCAATGATGTGAAAAAGCGTGATTTTATCAGCAAGTATAACGGTCTTGCAAAGGAAGTCATTGAAGCGTTGCTGGATCTGTACGCCAACGAGGGTATTGATCAAATTGAGGATACACAGGTATTAAAGCTTGACCCATTTATCCGCATGGGAAAGCCATCGGCGATTGTCAAGTTGTTTGACGGAAAAGATGGCTATAAAGAGGCAGTCCGAGAATTAGAAAAAGAAATTTATAAGGTGGTTTCAGCATGAGTGGTTTAGGAAATTTTGTAAAAAGACTGCGTGACATTATGAGAAACGATGCCGGAATCAACGGCGATGCACAGCGAATCGAGCAGATTGTCTGGCTGCTGTTTTTGAAGGTGTATGATACCAAAGAGGACGACTGGGAATTCAATGACGACAACTATATCTCCATCATTCCAGAAGAATGCCGTTGGAGAAATTGGGCGATCGATGATGGAAAAGGCACAGCGATGACCGGTGATGAACTCCTTGACTTCATCAACAACAAGCTGTTTCCAGCCTTAAAAGGCATCGAAGTTTCGAAAACAACGCCCATTAACAAGGCGATTGTCAAGACAACGTTTGAAGATACCAACAACTATATGAAAGATGGCGTTTTACTTCGGCAGGTTGTCAATGTGATAGATGGACTGGATCTGACAAGCTATGAAGAAAGCCACGCTTTTGGCGATATTTATGAATCCATTCTGAAAGAATTGCAGAGTGCAGGCTCAGCTGGTGAGTTCTATACGCCGAGAGCTGTTATGGATTTTATGGCGAAAATGATTCAGCCGAAAATCGGTGAAAGAATGGCAGATTTTGCCTGTGGCACGGGCGGATTCCTGATTAGCTGGCTGAAGGCGTTAGAAGGGCAGAAAAAACCATTGAGGACAGAGAAGCCTTTGATACATCTGTCTATGGAATTGAAAAAAAGCAGTTTCCATATATGCTTTGTGTTACAAATCTACTTCTCCATGATATCAACACACCGAAGGTATATCATGATAACTCGCTTTTGAAAGATGTTTTGGATTATACAGATGACGACCGGTTTGATGTCATTTTAATGAATCCGCCTTATGGCGGCAACAAAAAAGAGGGCGTGAAAAGTCATTTTCCCAGTGATCTTGCAAGCAGTGAAACAGCAGATTTGTTCATGTCGGTAATTATGTATCGCCTAAAGCAAGACGGCAGAGCAGCCGTGATTTTGCCGGACGGATTTTTATTCGGCACGGACAATGCAAAGGTGGCAATTAAGAAAAAGTTGTTGCATGAATTCAATCTGCACACCGTGATTCGTATGCCGCACAGTGTATTCGCTCCCTATACTTCGATTACGACAAATATTCTGTTTTTCGATAAAACCGGTGCTACAAAAGAAACCTGGTTTTATCGTCTGGATATGCCAGACGGGTATAAGAATTTTTCGAAGACAAAACCAATGAAGTTGGAACATTTTCAACCTGCGAAGGACTGGTGGAACAATCGTGAAGAAATCACAATTGACGGGTTTGACAAAGCAAAGAAATACACGGCGGAGGAATTGGCAGAACGTGGCTATAATATGGATCTTTGTGGCTATCCACATGAAGAGGAAGAAATTCTGCCGCCTGATGAGCTCATTCACCAATATCAGGAAAAGCGTGCAAGCCTAAACGCTGAGATTGACCGGATTTTAGCGGAAATCACGGAGATTCTCGGCATAAATCCAGCAGAGGAGGAAAGCGAATGATTGCACAGCAATTGAAAAACTCCATCTTACAACTAGCTGTACAAGGCAAGCTTGTTCCACAAGATCCAAACGATGAACCGGCAAGCGTCCTTCTCGAGCGCATCCGTGCCGAAAAAGAACGGCTTATCAAGGAGAAGAAGATCAAGAAAGAAAAGAACCCTTCTGTTATCTTCCGTGGAGCGGATAATTTGCCTTATGAGAAACGGGGCAAAAGTGAGCCTGTCTGCATCGCCGATGAAGTACCTTTTGAGATTCCGGAGGGGTGGGAGTGGTGTAGATTAGGTAGCATTTGCCAGTTAATTGATGGAGAAAAAATCCAAAATAAACGGTATAATAATTTAGATGCACGATATATGAGAAGAAAGGGGGATGCTAAGGTTCTTGATAGTGGAAAATATGTTGAAAAAGGCACAAGGCTAATTTTGGTAGACGGTGAAAACTTAGGAGAAGTTTTTACTGCTCCAGAAAATGGATATATGGGAAGTACATTTAAGGTTTTGTGGATTGCACCAACTTTATTTGCGAACTATATCTTACACTTTATTGATATGCACCGAATAACATTAAAGTGTTCAAAAAAAGGTGCTGCTATTCCGCATTTGAATAAAGATGTGCTTTTTGGCCTGTTTCTACCTATTCCACCATTAAATGAACAACACCGCATTGTCGCCAAAATCGAAGAGTTACTCCCACACATCCAAAAGTTGTAGAAGCGTAGTATAATCATAGTGAAAGGAGGTCTTTCGCTATGATTATGGAATATGAAAAATTCGAAAGACATTTGAGGAAAACAAACCTCGTAGAGAACACCATCTCGGTTTATTTGTTTGCGACAAGGCAATTTGAACGCCGGTACAATGTGCTGACGCTCCAGAACCTGCGCACCTACAAGGTATATCTGATTGAGAATTTCAAGCCACAGACGGTAAATCTCCGTCTGAGAGGAATGAACTGCTATCTTGAATTTGCAGGGAAAGAGAAGTGGAAGCTACCCCTCGTAAAGATTCAGCAGAAAGCTTTTCTGGAAAATGTCATCAGCGAAGCGGACTATGAATATCTCAAGGCTTGCCTGCAGCGAGATGGCAAAATGTTCTGGTATTTTGTCGTGCGTTTTCTCGGCGCAACTGGTGCGAGAGTGAGCGAGCTGATCCAGATTAAAGTGGAACACATCAAAATTGGACATCTTGACCTTTACTCTAAAGGTGGAAAGCTTTGCAGGCTTTACATACCGAAAGCCTTGCAAACAGAAGCGCTTGTCTGGCTGGCACAAAAAAATCAGGATAGCGGCTTTGTTTTCTTAAACAAATACGGTGAGCGAATTACGACACGTGGGATTTCATGTGGACTCAAAAAATTTGTGATTCACTATGAAATCAATCCTGATGTTGTATATCCCCATTCGTTCCGTCACCACTTCGCTAAGAATTTCATCGAGCGTTGCAATGATATTGCATTTCTTGCCGACCTGATGGGACACGACAGCATTGAAACCACACGCATTTATCTGCGCAAGACTGCTACAGAGCAGCGTGAAATTGTGGATCAAGTCGTTGATTGGTAAAATTTGAATTCCCGATAAAAAGGCATACGTTCGTGCATGAGCGTATGCCTTGGGTTTTATTTCAACTTTTCTACAATCGCCAGCAGTTCGTTTACTTTGGCGACAATGCGGTGTTGCTCGGCTAGGGGTGGGAGGGGTAATAACAACCTTTTGAAAATCTCAAATGGTGGGATATTTTTTATAGCTGAGCCCTTGCTGTTTGCCTTTGCTGACTCCTTGAGTACATAATCAAAGTATAAAAGAAAATAGTCAATATTTATCGGTGCAAATATTTCCATTCTCATTAGGGCTTGATTGATAATACCCTCTTCAATGTTATCTGGCATAACATATGTCTCGCCAATTGTTCCCGCACAGCTTACTATAATATCTCCGGGTTTGACAGAGAACACACTTATTTTTTTATCATAGTATTTTCGAGTAATGTAATAATCACCAAGCGTATGGTCTTTTCTGATTGCATTTTTCTGCTCATAAACCTTCACCGCTTCATTGCTTTTTGGTACAAATATACTCTTTGTGAGAGCACTCCCGAATGGCCCTTTTTTATATATTCCTATGTCATTTAATCGAATAAGCTCCCACCCCTCCGGAATCTCAAAAGGCACTTCCGCATCGATACAGCGTTCGACACCATCGCAGATCTCATAAGATGAATTATGTTTTCTCAACATAAAATCAACTACACCGCTTATTATTAAGCACCTTTTATAATGTCATCACTACCATAATCCGCCTATTTTCAAACCCACTATCAAATCATCTTTCAATAACAGCTTTCTGTCAAAAACATCTCAGTTCAAAAATCCTGTCAAGAAATTCTACGTTATCCAATTTTATTTTCTCTCCAATATATTCCATGACTATTATATTTATATATACTTTAACAATATGCTTTATAATAATGGCTATAAAATAAAGATATTATAGAATATATAATTGATACTATATAGCGTTGTATCACTGTTTTTCATAATCTAAAAATAGCCTAAAAAAATATGGAACAAGCCACATTTATGCTCATCCCATATTTTTTCATATACATCCAAATATTCTTGGACTTAATACTCCTCCGCAAGAAGCATGGTGCAATGTTTCGCATCGTCAATAACATAAACCTTCTCATTCACCGAATTTTCCACCCTAACAACGTATGTTTTCTCAAAATTCGGCTGCTCAGATGTGTGCTGAATCACCTGCAAGCCGTTTTTCTTGCTTAGTTGGAACACTTGCAAATAATCCCTTTCTTCTGGCATTTCATCAATCGTTTGCCACATAAAAATCTGCAAATCCAGCGAAATTTTCGCATCTACACCTCTCGTCAAATATCGCTTTTTCCACTTCTCAAACATAATGATTCCTCCCTCGTTTTGGACTGAAATTGCGCATACAAATCACTGCACTGTACTGAGATTGTTTCTGTAAAATCATCCACTACGCCCAATCCTACATCGGAATACCGAATTTCAGACAGTAACCACATGGAATTCAGCTTGATTTTGATTTTTCATTTAGCCTTGACAAATGCCTTTTCTTATGTTATAATTTTTATGCTGATTAAAAGCAACAAACCACAAAAAGGAGATTCTTGTTTGAATAAAATGAATATGAATAAGGAGTCGGTATCAAGTCCGGAGGCTTGAATACGCTCCAACGTCTCCGAAAGGTTCGTAAAAATAATGAATTACTTTAGGAGAAAACTACATTGAATAACTTTATTATCACAAACAGCGACAAGTACACAAAATTTTTTACCCCTGATTTTCTTATGGGATCTAACTGCATCAGAATCCTTGATGAACTTTTGACTGCTTATCCTCTTACATTCAGCAGAGAAAATAAGATACTAGATTTAGGTTGTGGAAAAGGTATTACAAGTCTGTTTATTGTCAACGAAACAGGTGCGACCATTTATGCCAATGACTTTTGGGTAACTGCTGAGGAAAACATTTCTCGTTTTAATGAGTGGGACATGAATGGAATTTTAATTCCAAGCTATGAGGATGCTAATTGTCTGTCCTTTGAATTGGAAATATTTGATGCAATTATCAGCATCGATGCCTATCACTATTTTGCAGGTAAAGAGGACTTTTTCGCTGAGAAAATATTGCCTTTTGTAAAATGTGGAGGTTATGTGTTGATTGCAATTCCCGGTATAAAAGAGGAATTCGAAGGTCAGCAGGAAGTGTTACTGAAGGACTGGTTGGGCGATGAATCTAGTCTATTTCATAGTTGTGCATGGTGGAAAAATATCATCGGCACGAAAGATGAGATAGAATTCGTTAATGTATGGGAACTGTCCAACACAGAACTAGCTTGAACAGAATGGTTGAAACAAGAGCATTCATTTGCAAAAGCGAACAGCGTTCATTATGAATCTATTATTAGGAAGTTCACCACTTTTATTGGCATTGCGGTGAAAAAGAAAAGATTAAAAAACTAAGATGATCTAAATTGATAAAAGTAGATTAGACAAATAAATTCCATCTTATTGATCTAAGATCATCGCATCCTGCGCATACAAAAAATCCTGATAGAAACTTAATGTTCTATCAGGATTTTTCGTTATATTTCATTTCGATTACCATAGATTGTAAATTCTCATCCTTTTTTTCGATAAAAACAGGATTCGGCTGTTTTGCGAAAAGTTCCTGTTCTGTCGGTTCAATTTGTCTTTTTGCTTTTTCAATGCTAAATGTCACTTTTATTTTAACATCTTTCATCGTAGCCTTCTGTAAATAAAAAATTCCCGATAGGATACTAAATATGTCCTATCGGGATTATAATATATACTTAAATTTTTCGGTTATTATTATCTTGAATTTTCAAAAAATCCGAGCAATTCAATTACATATTCTTCAACATTTCCAATACAGCCTTTTCAGCCTCTTCGAGAATTTTATTGCCAATTTTTTTCCGCAGTATCAATTCTATCACCATTTTTCAGCATTTCATTGTACGCATTGGAGCAAGCTTTATCACCTAACTTTAAGCAAATCACAGTATTTTTTTTGCTTTTATACAATTTCTACAAACTCATATGTATAATTTCCTGTTCTGTATTTTTTTGCCATATAATAATTTGGTGAACAATACCAACCAACTTTGAATGCATTGCTCAAAAATTCAGCTGAGCCATTATTACTGAAATAAGTATTTATCATTTTCTTAGTATCTATTTCTTCACTTGTTGCAAGTACAATTGCATAAGCAAGGCATCTGTTTGCTTTTCTTTCCCATTTTGCATTGTGATAAAATCTAAATGACGAAATAAGACTTTCTACTGATGAAGCACCGATGAATTGTCTCCACGATGAATTAAGGAAAATCTCCCTGTCTTCGTCATCAATATTGAAATCATTGGAAGTGTTATCACTGTATTTGTATTCTTCTTTATGTCGACACCGGTTTGCAATTTCTTTGACGCCTCGAACAGCAATTTTGATCCATGCAGCAAGATTCAAGTGTACCACAAATGTTACCGGATCTATAAATTTTGACCTTATGGCCTCATCAGCTACATCTATGCTACAAAGGCAAGCGTTGCTGATAAGCAACATAATGCGCAAATCACTATGCTCTTCGGTCGGAATGCATTCTTTTATCGGTCTTTTATATTGAAAATAATTTCTTAATCCCCATATAAAACGGGTTAAAAGGTCACTGATTAATACAGGAATTGATGTTGTAAGAGCAAATCTTGCATCATATCCTTGCTCAAACGCTTTTGTTGCAATCGTTGCCAAGTCGCCATAATCGCTGTTATTGAATTTACATAATTCTAATAATTCATAAAATGGCGCAACAATTCCTGTTCCACGGCCTTTTGCATCAGAAGAGCCAGCAATATCAGACATAAGATGACCAAACCAGTTTACAAAGCCACAGAAAATTTTAGAAATAAAATTTCCACCTATCAATTCTTGTGTTGACGAGGAAACTGTAATAAGCTTTCCGTTTGCAAAAAAAGAAGATGTTCCTGTAATCTGGTTTAAAATAGAGAAAAACAATCCAATTATATCAGGAGAATGCGCCACTGATTTCATATGGTGATTTTTTGCGCTCATCTTGAAAATTCCGCCAATATCACCAGTGTGTCTCTGATCATAATTTACTGAAAATTTTCTCTCTAAATGACTAATTGCACTTTTAACATTATTATCAGATTCCCACCCTGTTAGCTTTGCAAACGATTTCACATAATTATCTACTACTTGCCCGTCAGTCCAATCCACAAGTTTACTGTTTTTAGGAGATCTAACAAGGAAAACATCTATTAGTCCTGCAACAACACCTGTTCCGGCAGCGGTTAAATAATCATATTTATCAAGTGCATCACGATGTGTATGATTGACTTCTATTGGAATTAGCTCATCATAGCCATATGCAATATTACCAGATGAAATAACGTTTGATTCAACTCTTGAAGGAAATAACTCACTTCCACAAAACTGACATATTTTTCTGCTTTCCTGATTTCTTCTTCCACATGAATGACAAATTGTGCCCATTTTGAAAAAAACCTCCTGCTTATACAAACTATCTAATCTTTTTTTCCATTTGATAAACACAATAACCCATTTTCACACCAATTACATCATATAATAGAAGAAATGTCAAGCACTATTCACCAACTTTTTGGCGAATCCGCAAAAATTCTAAGATATAATTGAGAAAGGAGGGCTTTTGTGTTCAAACTCAAAGCCCAAAACGGGCGCAACAATATCTGCGAACAAAATTTAACCAAGCTTCGGCATGAAAAGGGGTGGTCACAGCGCAGGCTTGCAAGGGAACTGCAGCTCGCTGGATATGATGTCGACCACCATTTCATTCGCCGAATCGAAAATGGTCAGCGTTTTGTCACGGATATGGAACTCGTCATTCTATCCGAGGTTTTACAGGTAGATATTACGAATTTGCTGGATTTTTCCATTCCGATTGTCTGCCCTGATTTCGACTAATTTCATTATACATATCGTGCAGGACATATGTCTGTCCGTTCATAAATTCTTTACATCTTATCACCTCCCAAAAGGAAAATCGACTGAAGTCAATTTCTAAAAATCACTTCATTCCATTCCTCAAAAGTGCAATAATTTCCATACCACAAGCTACATCTGCAAGGAACATAGGGGTTGCGATTGGCATTGATCCATTTTATCTCGAAATAGATGCAAAAAAAGAGCGGCTGTGTAGTCGCTCTTGGATTAAAAATGTGTTAAGTTCTGGGGATAATTTGGAAGTTATATGATTATTCATACCAAACCAAGTCATTTTCTACAGGTTGAATAATTGCACACTTTGGAACTTTTTTTAAAAGAAGAATCACGTCCATATAATCAGGTGCAGGCGAAATCAATCCCATAAACATTGGCACTATACAAATTGTAATCAGCCATTTCATTGTTATCGGACAGGTAAGAAAAATTACCAATGGAATTACGCCAAAGGCAGAAGGTGCTAATGACATCAAAATATATCTTTCTCTGCTCATGGCAGCGGAAGAAGCGGCAAATGTGCGAAGTTGTTTCATCGAAACTCCTATGTAAACACTTTCGCCCTTTGGATAGCAGATAGCATGAAATAGTTCATGCAAAGGCATGGCTGTAATAAACCCAATTAAAAACGAAAGTGGCATAAACCAAACGTTGAAAATAAACACATCCGACAGCTCTTTTTTTATCAGAACAGCGGCAAAACATATTATGCATGGAAGAAGCATATACGGAACAGATGCCCTAACAATATCATCCGGGCTGTCAAGAAAAACAGCTTTTTCAGATATGTCTTTTTCTGAAATTTCTTTATCCCACGGCTGGTCGCCATTAAAAACTTCATCCCATTTTTTATTTCCACACCATATTATATGTGCCAATATTCTATACCTCCAAGTTCCGATTTGTACTCGTAAACAACAATTAATATACCATATCAGAAGGAGCAAGTCAAGTTTTCATGTCAAATTTTAAAAAAATGTTCAAACGCAGGCGTACAAAAATCAACTGTATAGCCATTTCTACGGCTGAACTGAAAAACCTCCGACCAGTGTTTTTCCACGAAAAATAGAATCTTTTCAATGGCTTTT
>Ga0192235_1019_pt1 | contig 38336 bp, 41 predicted proteins | sample Koala_Koa27_C3_FD_131230 | JGI IMG/M metagenome (GOLD analysis project Ga0192235, IMG submission 131230) | Enriched cells from koala feces incubated with labeled cellulose particles, San Francisco Zoo, California, United States - Koala_Koa2-7_C3 ... | reverse complement strand
GGAGTTAAAGACAATGATTTGGAGATATTTCATGAGCTATTGGGCAAACAGGAGGATTTGCACTTCCAACAACGGACTCCCTCCGGCACTCAAGAGAAGTCTCTACTATGATAATACTTCCCTTGCTGCTTGAAATTTGTTCGAGAAATTTGTGTCAAGTATTATTGACAAAATCATTTAAAGTATTTTGCAATAAAATTCTGCACCAGAACAATTTTGATACTATCAAGCTTTCTTGTAGGGATATAACACAATATATTTCAAATGCCGAATGCGATGACTTTCGCTTTTTAGAAGTGCAAGAAGAATCAGATTTTTAAAAGTAAGATAACCTTTATCAAACCATACAGGATTTCGATTTACCGGACTTTTCGATTGCTCTACCGACAATGCCATATGCAGTACCTTATTGTAATATGCAACAACTCGAGGAGGAATATATCATGGATCAAAAAAATCTTTTCGATAGAAATCAGGGGACACAATCCAGTTACGCAAATTTCACAACCGTATCATCTATGCCTGTTTGTGATGCAAGAAACGATTCAACTTCTATTGTTTCATCCAATAAAACAGCTGTTGAAGCAAATCCCATTCAACAAGCATACAACAGTACTTATCCAAATTTTGAAATAAATTTAAGCCGTAATTTGCAAATCAGTGTGGATGAAACTGCTGACTTCAACCGCTTATGCCCACTGATGCAAAATTTCAATGGCATTTCTGCAAAAGAAAAAGTAGATTACACGAAGCTTGGAATGGCTGTGGTAAATGAATTTTCCGACAAAGGCATCCATGCCAATGTATCGGTAAACCTCTCTACAACCGTATCGATTGACTTATTTAGTTCCAACATTAATGCGGAGCAGATTGATCCAAAGGAAAACGTGATTGACGTTTCGTTGGAAGAATAATCTGTTTCCTATTACAAGCAAGGCTACAACAATAGGAAGGAGGGCAGCATCACAGCTTGCCTTCCTTTTTTATTATATCTGACTTTCTTCAACTTTTTTCCGGTGGATGTACGGTGGATGTATTTTTCAAATTTGAATCAAATAAAAAATCACGCAATTTCGAAAAAGTACCAAAATTACGTGATTTATTCTGGTTGCGGGAGCAGGATTTGAACCTACGACCTTCGGGTTATGAGCCCGACGAGCTACCGAACTGCTCCATCCCGCATTATTTCTTGTCACGAATCATGCGACTTAATAAATATACCACATTTTTTAGTCCTTGTCAATCTAATTTTAAATTATTGAAGAAAATAAAGTTTTATGTAATTTGACATTATTAATTTTTGCATAATCATAACCGTTTTAAGCATTATATATATTTTAAAATAAATAATCAAATAATAAAAATAATTTTTCTATCATATATCATAATTGCAATTACCACACTACACTGAATTAAAATGAAAATAAGCATCAGATTTGTCGAATATATTGCCAAGTAAATTTGAATATGGTATAATCGTAATAGTGATTCAGAAAGGAGCCATTACATGGTTTCACATCACAACTTAAAATTGGCTGCTGCCACACTCGCCTGTATTTCGCTCCTCACTCCAAAAATGGCTTGCCAATTACCAGCAACAAAACAGCCTGCACAAATTTTACAGACTGCTTTTGGTCAAAACGTAGAATATTTTTGTTTTTTGCGCTATCTACTTGACAAGGAACAGGTCAATACGACCTCTACTTTTTTCCTTTTGCTCTTTTATCTTGCCAATGCTTATCAATAAGCAATTGAAATCTACGTTCGTCAAAGATTGGTTTTTGCAGATAAGCAATGGTTTCTTCAGAAATCACCCCGTTTTGTGCAAACTCTATACCGGCACTGGTATATTTCTCCAAGTAGATGTCAACTCTGTCCCGAAGCTCTGGCGTAGAAAAGACCTTTCCTTGTGGACAAAGCAATGCTTGGTAACCACTCTTACCGAAAATACAATCGTATTGGGTCAATAGCGCATTATATGTCGGAATCGTTTGCCCAAAGCCACAAGTAGAAACAAGGAAAAATTTCTTCTCACCGAAGTCGTAGCGAAATTCGTGATACGGTAATCCTTCGACTGGTCGTTTCCCACGATATGGCAACATAGTACTCAAAAGACGATCATTTAATATCTTTACTGTCCCAGGCATACTAAAAAAATAAAGCGGGTAGCTGCCAATAACCACGTCAGCATCCAAAATCTTCTGTTTGATTTCCGAAATATCATCGTTGATAATACAAGTGCCATCCGTTCTTCCCCAACAGGATAAACATCCATAGCATGGCTTTACGTCCATATCGGACAACGTATCTATTTTTATGTCACATACGCCATAGCTCTCAATTCCCTTGAGAAACGCCTCTGTTACACGCATAGTACCACTGGCATTTCGTTGTGGGCTACCATTGATAACATATATTTTCTTTTTATCCTGATTTCCCCAAGTCCATTTATGCTTTTTTACTTCCAAATCAAATCCTCCTAAGCTTTTTCCGATATTGTTTTATAGACACTATTCTTCGGAATCGCAGTAAATGTCATAGAACCCTTTGCACGTACCTCTCCATCTACTTGAACGACTCCATCAAACGTAACAAGCGTTCCGGCTTCTCGTGTCTTTTGAACAAATAAATGCAAAGTATCTCCCGGAATTATCGGCTTTAAAAATTTAAAATCATGGACTTTTAATAATACATACAACAGCTCTTCTAACGTTTTTTCTTCTATCACCAGGGAACAAAGCTGTGCACAGCTTTCAATGATTAGTACGCCAGGCATAACAGGTATATCAGGAAAATGTCCCATGAAATATGGTTCATTAACAGATACATTTTTGATTCCTTCGGCAAATTCATTCGGAATAAATTCCAAAACTCGTTCTACCATTTGAAATGGCGGACGCTGTTTGATGCGGCGATTTATCTCCATCAAATCCATCATAGGGATAGACCTCCATCTAATACAAGTATTTGTCCAGTCATATACGCCATACGATCACTACAAAGCAACGAAACTAGCGACGCCACCTCTTCCGCCTTTCCAAACCGTCCCAAAGGAATTGATTTCAAATATTCCGCACGCATTTCATCCGATAGTGCATCTATCATTTCTGTTTCAATAAATCCAGGAGCAATGGCATTCACTCGAATCCCATAAGGTGCAAGCTCCTTTGCCATAGTTTTTGTCATTGCATTCACCGCTCCTTTGGTTGCATTATACACACTCTGACCTGCCAGTGCCATTTGCGCACTGACAGAAGACATATTGATAATAACACCTTTCTTTTTGCGGAACATTTTCAGTGTCGCTTGCTGAGCGCAGTAAAAATATCCTTTCACATTAACATCCATACAATAATCCAAATTTTTCGGATCTAACATCAAAAGATATGCATCTTTTACAATTCCAGCGTTGTTGACAAGTATGTCAATTTGACTGTACGCTTGTATCGTAGCACGCATCATTGCTTTTACTTCGTCTAGCTTCGATACATCCGCACAAAAAAGCATTCCATCTCCGCCATTTTCACGAATATCGTCTAATACTGCCTGTGCCTGTTCCTCGCTGTGACTATAGTTTATTACAACTATATCACCGTCTGCTGCAAGTCGTTTTGCGCAGGCTTTTCCAATACCACGTGATGCACCAGTAACAACTGCTACTCTCATTTTTTATCACTTCTCCCCTTATTTTACGCTTTTCAGAATAATGGCAGTATATGCACCATTAAAGCTTTGTGAAATTACCAAAAGCATTTGCAACCCATCGGCAGTAATCACACCACAATTTTCACTGTACACTTTCTCCCCAAGCTTTCCCGATAGCAGCAATGCTCCATGTACTGCCGACAATGCAGCCGTTGCTGCTCTTCCCTCCCCTGTCATAGGGTGAATATGAAAACACGGTAGTTTTTGAGAAAAAATCTGTGCCATTGCGGACTGTTCAACTTGACAAGTGACATTTAATCCGTCTGCAAATCCCACAATACCATCGACATCGCACGATGAAATATTGGCATCATGCAGTGCCAACATTACTGCTCGTTCCAAAGCTGATTCCGAATCTGTGAAATGTTCTAGCGTAGTAGACTGATTCACCATACCATATCCTAGAAGTTCCGCATAAGGTGCAGTATCACGTGTGCGCATACTACTTTCTGTTTCCAACAAAAGCGTCGTACTGCCGTCGGATAACCGAAACGTATTGTCCACTGCAAAGCAGCCGAGCTTCTCATAAAGTTCCGTAACAATTGCATCATTTTCATCCGTTCCCGTAGCCAAAACTGCTTTTTCCTGTCCACTACGGAGTATGTTTATACCATAAGCAATACTGGCAAGTCCAGATTGAATGCCATTTGTCAGTGTCACATTATATCCCTGAATACCAGAACAAATAGAGAGATAGCCTCCTGCAGCATTATAAACCGTATTCGGAAATTTGAATGCACTGCCAGCAGCCATTCCCTTTTCCAATAAATCCATCTGGTAATTACAAATGGTGGATATCGGACCGTCCGCAGTACCTACCACAATACCAATATCTGTGGCATTCTCTTCTGTTACAATATAATTTGCATCAATGAGTGCTTTCTTCCCAGATACCGCTTGCAACTGACTAAATCTATCGAGCTTACGATAAAATGCCATTTTGAGTCCACAAGCATCATAATCTGCACGGTCTACATGACTCTCTACGCTAAACTCAGTCAAAATAGCACGAGATTGCACTTTTCTGGTATAACAATCTATATCGTTCCCCAGTGGCGAAACCACACCAAGTCCTGTAATAAAAATTCGATCTCGCTGTGCAGGAAGTTCTACATTGCCACTCTGTTTTGAGAACAACACGCTGGCATTATTGCCGCCAAAAGCAAAAGAATTGCTCATGACTGTGGTCAACTGTTTTTCCTTCGCCTGATTCGGGCAGAAATCAATTTTGCCGGCACGTTCTTGCAACCGTGGCATATCTTCTTCATTATAACCAACGGTTGGCGGTACGATATTCTCCGTCAGTGCCTTCACTGCAAACACCGCTTCTACTGCACCAGCTGCGCCAAGACAATGCCCTACCATAGCTTTAGTGGAAGATACAGATAAGTCGTTATTTTCACTGTCAAAAATCGTATGTAAAGAGAGAAATTCCGCTTCATCGTTTTTAGCAGTGCCTGTTCCATGTGCGTTGATATAACCAACTTCTGCCGGCGTAACACCGGAATTGGCAAGACAGCGACGAATAGCGTGCATCTGCCCCTTACCATCTGGTCGTGGTGCAGTAATATGAAACGCATCACTGCTGACGCCTACTCCCAACACCTCACAATATACTCTTGCTTTACGCTGCATGGCATGGGCATAGGATTCAATAATTACCGCACCTGCACCCTCACCAAGCGTAATACCACTACAACGATTGAATGGTGAACATGGATTTTCATCCAACGCATGCAAAGAAAGAAACCCCGCAAAAGGAATAGAAGAAAATGCATCCGTTCCGCCAGCGATAACCACATCAGCTTTTCCTGCTCGAATCAAATCACAAGCATAGGCAATGCTAATCGTGCCAGCAGCACAGGCATTTGCAATATTGGTCACTACACCACCAATGTGATAAGTCTTTGCTACTTGATTCGCAATAGCAGAAATAGGTATTTTCGGTACATCTTCTGCTGGCTTATTGTGGGTATAATAATGTTCAACACTGGCGACACCACCTACACAACTTCCCATAATCACCGCCGCCTGTGTACTATCACCGAAACTATCCAGTCCTGCATCTCGCAATGCCTCACCGGTGGCTTTTACACAAAGCTTTGCGCAGCGATCCATAGACATAGCATCATCTACATCATCAAGCGTTTCATCTGTTACTTCAGCCGCCAAATTAGCGTAGCAATTTTTTGTTTCCACTGTAGAGGTGACTGCAATGCCACGAACACCTTGTTTCGCATTTTTCCAACATTCCGCCACGTTATTACCGATAGCAGTAATCATTCCCAATCCAGTAATTACACAGCGATTTTCATTCTTTGTCATATCGATTCCTTTCTATAAAAAAGCGACACCTCTCAAATGGACGATGTCGCCGCCGTTCGGACTCAAATTCTTAGATTACTTTTCCAGATGTTCCGCAACATACGCTGTCAAGCTTTTAACATTGTAAAACGATTCTTTCCCAACACCTGTCATAGATACACCAAATTCTTCGTCAATCGCTGCGATAATTTCCAGCGAATCAATAGAATCTAGCTCAATTCCATCACTAAATAACGGAATATCGTCTGTCAACACCTCCTCATCAATGCCCAATCTGCTGCAAAGCAACTCCTTAATTTTTACTGCAATTTCTTGTTCACACATTATTTCTCTTTCCTTTCCAATATATTTGATACCGTATGACTACGGCGTATCAACAAATTAAACGAATTATTTTTCTTGATGTACCAGTGCAAATACTTCTTGCTTACACTGTTCCGCCACCTTATCTAACACAACGGATAATCTGCCCTTAGCGTGTAAATCGAGTTGCAAAGAACTGCCAATACGTAGGGTTTGTTTGTGAAAAACACGGTAACCACCCGTAATTGCCATAGGGACAACAGGAACATTTAAATGTCTTACTAACAACAAAAAACCAGAATGAAAAGTCTCCGAAACACCGTCTGTTTCTAACTTTCCCTCTGGAAAAATCAAAACACACTGTCCTTTTTTCAAAATGGTTTCTGCCTGTACCATCCATGCAGCATCCTGTTCCTCAAGATTAATGGGAATATAGCGCAAGTGTCGAAAAAGGGGATTCAAGAATTTTTTATCATACCACTTTCTTGTCACAAGCACATAAACTTTTTGCTTAGATAACATTTTCGGTGCAAAAAAGCCGTCCTTGTGACTTGTGTGGTTTGCAATTAGAATTGCCCCCTGTTTTATTGCCACCTTTGATGCTGAATCATTGAAAATAACTTGTCCTGGATATAGCACACGCATAATAACGCCAAGTAATGCAATTACCATATGTGCCACACCGGCAAGAATACCTTCCCAAATTTTATGAATCCAATTTTTCATGATGCTTTCATAAATGCACAGAGTTCACCAAAACGCTTCTCCATGACTTCCTTTCCATGGTCATAATATGCATTGACCTTTTTTGTGTCCTTTTCAAAATGACTAATACTTCTATTTTCTGGTCGAATCACAAGTGCATCACCACTTTGCACATAATCTGTTAAATCTTTCATTTGCTTTTCATACGTCTCTTTTCGCTTTACTATCACGTCCACCAGATTGGGATACTGAGCATGATAACTGATATTGAAAATCGGTCGTAATTTTGCATAATCCGTGGGAGGAGCTTCTTCCCATTTTCGTGTCAACACTACGATAACCTTATCGCATTTGTTTTGTAATGCATACTCCACCGGCACAGCGTCCGATAAACTGCCGTCCAAATAATGTTGTGTACCAATTGCCACAGGCTTACAAAGTAACGGTACGGAACAGGTTGCTTTCGTCAGCATCAAAAGCTGCTGTTCGGAATCTTTTGCGTTACAATATTCCGGTTGTCCAGATTCGCAATCGGTAACGACAAGTTCACACTCTGTAGATGATGTAAAAAATGTATCAAAATTAAAAGGTATCTGCTGATAGAAATATTGATCGATGATTTGATCCATATCTAACAGCTTTTTGCTTCGAATCATTTGTTTTATACCAAAATACGAGCCACCATCCTTGCTGGTAATAACTCGTTTCACTTTGCCATTTTGCTTTGAAACAAAACTTATAGCATTTCCTGCCCCCGCCGAAACGCCAACAACATAGGAAAAGAAAATCTTTTGTTCTAACAAATAATCCAATACACCAGCAGTAAAGATACCACGATATGCACCGCCCTCTAATACCAATCCAATCTTTTTCATATATCCACTTCCTTTTCCGCATCGACCAAATCGATTGTTTGAATTTGTCGAATCTCATTTATATTTAGTTTATGGGAGAAATATAAACTGAAACTAAACGATTCTTGCATAATATCAAAAAAAGTTTTGTCAAAAATACCGCACTATGCTTTGACATTGCGCATGGTGCGGTATTACTTTTTAATTTAAAATTTCTGCGATTACAGCGTTTTTTCTTTTAGCTCTGCAATTAGGGCTTCTACTATTACCTTTTCCATTTCCGCTTTCATCGCCTCCACAGCAGATGCCATATGTGAATAAAGTACAACGGAAAGATTTTTCGCAATGGGACACGCACAATTTCCTTCATAAATTTTGAAGATTTCTCGTATGTCATCAGTTTCTACTGCCTGATAAATATCCCACAGTGTAATATCCTTCGGCTCCCGTTTCATGCGAACACCGCCGTTCTTTCCAGCAGTTGTCTCTAAAATCCCTTTTTTCAGACAAATCCAAAAACAGCGTCCGAATGGTCACTGGATTTGCTTCGATGCTCTCCGCAACTAGCGTACTCGTTACACGTCGAATCGGGGAATGTACTGCTACAAACAGCACCGAATGCACTGCCATTGGAAATCGTTTGCTAACACGCATAATGATACCTCCTTTTTAATGTTATTGCATTGCATTTTCTATTATAACAGATTTTTTTTGAAAAAATTAAATATTATTCTTGACAAAATAAAAATAATGTATTATAATATAATTGAACACAAAACATTAAGGAGGTTTGTTCTTATGCAAACATTAGAATCAATTGCAAAAAGAAAATCTACAAGAGATTTCGACCCCGACAAAGCCGTATCAAATGAAACAATCGATATGATCGTAAAGGCTGGCTGTCAAGCACCAATCGGTGCTAACAAAAGAGAATCTCTTCATCTGACGGTATGCCGCAGCAAGGCTATTCTTGAAGAAATCAACCAGTCTACTGCCACAGCCATGCAAACAGAAGCCCGGGATTTCTTCTATAGTGCGCCAGTCGTAGTCTTTGTATCCGCTTCACAAGAGCAAATGGCTCCTGGAATCGAATACGCAAATGCAGCGTGTGTCATTGAGAATATGTTAATCGCTGCAACTGATGCTGGCATCGATAACATTTACCTCTGGGGTGCAGTACAGGGACTCGCTAAAAACAAAGCTCTGTGTGACAAGTTAGGCATTCCGAATGGATTCCGACCGGTTTCCGCTGCTGCTATCGGCTATAGCCGAAGTGGCAGTCCGAAGGCAAGAGAACTATCTGTTTCTCTTGAAACCAATTACGTTGAATAATTTTCTATTGAAATAATTTTCACAGACACAGCACCCATCGAAAACACAATGGGTGCTATGTGTATTCTATCTATATAATCCATTATGTGAGGTAATACTATGATTGTTCAAATTTGGAAGGAATGGCGAAAATGGCACAAAAGCTGGGATAGTCTATGCAATCGATGCGGAAAATGCTGCTATACTCGTTCTGTAAGTCCTAGTGGAAAGGTAATTATTCACTATGATAAACCTTGCGAGAACTTGAATCTTGAAACACACCTGTGCAATATTTTTTATGATCGTTTTCGAAAGTGTAACCACTGCGGTAAGGTGGGATTATTCACGGCATTATTTAATCCAAGCTTGCCTCATGACTGCGCCTACGTACAAACGTTTCGTCTTTGGAAAAAAGAGTCCTAAATGTATAACAGCTTATGCAAAATAATACAAATGAATCATCATCGTGCCAATAAAAAACGACACCATAACTGTTGTGTGGCAGAGAGACCCACAAGTCCCATTCCAATTCTGGCATCTATTGCTGCAATGATACGCCAAAAATATTCCATATATCGCTCCTCATCTCAAAAAGAACCGATTTGCCCTATGACAAAATCGGTTCTTTTCAATTTCATGGAAACGCTTCAATTATGTTCATCCTGTATAGGGCAAAACATCAACTAGTTGTACTAAAAAGCGCAGTAAAACCAAAGCATCTTCGGTACTTACACTGCCACTGCCATCGCAGTCTGCATTTAGCGTTGCCTGTTCATTCAGTGCAACTGAACCTGCATTCGCCTTGTTAAACAGGATCACGTCTGCAAGGCTGATTGTACCATCAAGATTGACATCACCATAAAACACATCGCTTGTTAAAACGGTACTTGCAGCTGTTTCTGTGTTTGTAGCTGTATCAGTCATTGTTTCTGTAGCCGTGCTATCCGTAGTGTCCTCTGTTGTGTCTGTTTCGGTCACTGTAGTCGTGGTAGTCGTCGTAGTTGTCGTATCTCCTGTTGTAGTAGTTGTTGTCGTACCCGATACTACTGCACTATCATCCACCAATTTCAATACGCCAAAGCCACTCGGATCTGTATATCACATACCAGACAAATCATTCCAGTTTGCAATGCTGGTTCTTGTGCCATCTCCCGTTCCATCATCGTTGACCTGTACATCAAAGCCTACAATCTGGTCTACAGAGAAATTGCCAAGTGTGTTTGGAATCGCAATTTCCACCAGATAGCCGTCCGCCGTGACGCTTGCCGCCGAGACAAATCGGTCGGTAGACAAGCCATCCGTCACGGTTTTGTCACCGATATAGCTGACCCGAACCTGTATATCATCTTCTTCATAAGAAGAAGTTTTGTTGTTGTTCTCGTCAAAGAACACTTCTACCGTATCCTGTTCATAAGCGTTGGCGCTGGCATTCGAAAGGATCGGATCTGTAACTTCTGTGAGTATGTAAATATAATCTTCATCCCACAGCATCCGAGAAACGCCAGTTGCACCGCTGCCCATGGAATAATTATTGACGTCAATGGTGTTGGCATTTGCCCAAGCATCGTCTATTACACCATCAATTTCAATGGCTGTTTCTGTCTTAGTGGCTTCTGCATAGTTTGGCTGTGCAGCTAGGGTAACAATACCACAGATGGGTATATATTCTTCATCATGATCAAAGAAATATGCGTCCTCTAAAGAGGCATTGTTCCAGTAGTATACAGAAAATACGGAATCATAGGTAACCGGTGTTGTAGAAAGCGCATACACAATATCACAAACCGCATAGACATCGAGATAAACCTGACTGCCTTCTATACCTGTCAAAGAAACAGGAATATCGGTATAAGCTTCTCCGCTTCCATCTTCACTGCTTAAGCATTCGCCGGATTGACTTTCTGCGCTGCCATAAATATCTACACTCGTCACAACACTGTCGTCATCGTAGACACGTATCACCATGCCGTCTTCGTTCCAGGCGGCTTTGAAATAAATATCATAGGTCGAAACATCGGAATAAGCAGATGCCATCAAAGACTGTGCCGTGCCCATTTCCAAGGCTTTTTCTAAGTCTTCTTCTGTTCCGTCATAATAATACGCCGTCATCGTTTAAATCGAACCAACTTCATAATCCGTATCTGCCACGGCATAAAACGCTTCTTTTGCCTGATAATATTTGTCGAACAAAAGCGGATAGCCGCCGATCCAGCTGGTAGAATCGGTAATTCCCCAGAGTACCACTGCCATCAAATTGACACCGGAATCCTTCATTTCCTTATACATCTGGAACAGCTCTTGATACCGCTCTGCCAATTCCAATTGATCGGCTTCGGCATTCGAAAGCTGAGAAATATCCAGTTCCGTCACTTGGATTTCCAGCCCTAAATCTGCATATGTCTGCATTGCTTGCTTATACGCTGCAATACTAGGCGAGCTCATAGACAAATGAGACTGCATTCCCATGCCGTCTATCAGACCCTCTTCTATCAGCGGCTCTAAAATATCGCTGACGATATAAGCCTGTTTTGCACTGGTGTATTCGTTATAGTCGTTGTAAAACAGCTTGCAGCCTTCCGGCGCATATTCCTGCGCAAACTGGAATGCCAGCTTGATATAGGACTGGTCGCCATAAATCTGCACCCATGCAGACTGTCCGCTGACGCTGTTATTCGACCCGGCAGTCCGGATCGTTCCTGAATCCGATGCCGCTTCGTTCACGACATCCCATGCATAAAATTCTACATCTGGATATTCTTCTGCTAAAGTTTCCATGACGATTTTGATATAGTTTTCTAAGCGGGCGGTCATCGTCTCTTCGTCAATCCAATCGCCGTCTTCGTCATAATTTTCCTTAAAAAACCAATCTGGTGTCTGACTATGCCAAACAAGGACATGACCTCGTACTGGAATATTATTTTCTGCTGCAAAAGTCAATAGTGAATCTGCATTTGCCAATGAAATCTGTGGGGAAGTGTCGTCGCCAGTTTCTTCTAAATATTTCAGCGTTGCTGCCTGATCCAAAACACTGTCCGGCTTTAGTTCATTACCAAGCGTCAAGCTATTGTAATGTTTTAGTATCAATTCTTTTGTAGCATTCTGAGTCAAATCTGACGCTGTACAAGCACAACCTAGCTTAAAATAATCTGCATAGACTTCTTGTAAGGAGACAATATCATACTGGATTTCTGGATCTGCAAGACGTTCGCCAAATGCATCGTCCATATAAAAATCCATCAAGTCTTGATCTATCGGCGCACTAGTGTAACCTGTCTGCACATAAATATAAAAGTTCGCAGCCCCCTCTGGCGCAGTAAACTCACTGCCCACATATGTCAATTCGCCTTTATTAGCAGTTTCGGTTGCAATGATATAATAGCACTCTTCGCCATTTAAATCATATTGCAAGTTAATGGAAAATTTCTGGGTATCTGTCCATTCATCGCCATCATAGAGGACATAACAACCAACTTGATAATAACCACCAGATTCGATCATATCTGATTTAGAAATGGTTGCGCCATTCCATAGTGCTGTTCGACCAGAAACAAACAAGCTGCTTTCTCCACTATAGGCATAAGTCTGAGATAATTCTGCCGTAGCACTTCCTCTGCCGTCTCAACTTTGCATTGTACCGTCCTCATAGTCACAGAAAAACGAGTCGTTAAGTTCTATTTCCACCGCCTCACCTGTAATTACAATGTCATCGATATAATAATTCTGGTCAGTTGATGCATCAGAATATTCGATATACAGCGTCACACCAGTTGCACCAGTAGGAACCGTATATGAGCCGGACAATTGTGTCCACGTGTCGGCATTTACGTAAGTGTAGCTAATATTGTCGTAGTGATCTGTACCGTCAGAATCGGTATACAACATTTTTAAGCCAACATTTTGACTGCCGCTGCCCTCAAAATACGTGTAGCCGCTGATTTCGTATGTATAACCCTCCGCTACGATCGTACTCAAAGAACAGCGTGGGGCACCCCAAGAAGCAGTGCGGTCATAGACATAGAGCGACTCATCGCCAGTGTTCGCTTGATCAGAGGATAGCGTAGTCGACGCACCAACACCTTTCCATGCGCCATAGCTTCTCTCGAACGTATCGTTCATCAGTTCTTCTGTATCGGCGTGACTTTCCAATACAGAAGAAATCGATAGCCCAGTCACGGTCAATACACAAGCCGTCACCGTTGCTAAAACTTTGGAAAATTTCATAAAATCCTTCCTTTCCGTTAATTCATGTGTGTTCATGACATTTTCACTCCATCTTCACATGGACCGTCATTCCGTATAAAAATAATATACCACATTCTCATTTTTTGTCAATAGTAAAATAAAAAATTCTCTTAAATCATCAGCAAAAACTGTATCATCACTTTATTTAAATCAAAAATGCAGTGATATCACTCGGATATCACTGCATATATTCAATAAAAACAATCCTTAATCTATCATAACCGGAATCCGTGACAAAATCTCTGCACCCTCTTGTGCCAAACGTCTTTTGAATGCTTCCGCTATTTTTTGGTTGCATTCGCTAATCATACAGCCATTTTCTGCTGCGCCAATCAACTCGACACCAATTTCAGTGGCAATTTTTGCAAAGATACCTTTTCCACAAGGTGACGTGCGATAACAACGAGGTGCTTTGAAATCATCAATCGTTGCCAAAAAGCTCGTATCTTCCCCTGCCGATTCCCAGCTTTGACTCAGAACAGTATCTTTCTGTTTCACCTCATCGATAATATCTCCCAAAACAGCACTTGCCGTCGGCAATTTTCCTGCACCTCTACCATAAAACATCGTCTTGTCAACGCCATCGCCCCAAACCATTACAGCGTTAAATACGCCATTCACATGGGAGAGTAAGCTGTCCTGCATAACTACCATTGGCATCACAGACGACAAAACCCTACCATCCTCCAACCGCTTTACAATACCAATCAGCTTCACTGCACCACCAAATCTTTGTGCCAGCTGTACATCTTCTAAAGTAATATCTCGAATACCTTTTGTATAAATTTGATCTGGATAAACATGCTTACCAAATACCAAAGATGCCAAAATACAAATTTTCCGGCACGCATCTCCCCCATCGATATCAGCAGAGGGATCTCGTTCCGCATAACCGAGCTTTTGTGCAAGCTCCAACGCCGGCGCAAAGCGCATATTTTCATCGAACATCTTTTGCAAAATAAAATTTGTCGTGCCATTCAAAATACCTGCAACGGCAGAAATATCATTCGCCGCCAAGCACGTATGCAGCGGACGAATAATTGGAATCGCACCGCCAACACTAGCTTCAAAGAAAAAGTTGACATGATTTTCTTTCGCTGTTTGAAGCAGAATATCGCCTTTTTCCGCTACAAGCTGCTTATTCGAAGTAGCCACACTCTTTCCTGCTTCTAAGCAACAACGGCAGAAATCGAATGCCGGATTTGTACCACCCATACACTCTGCCACATAACCCACTTCTTGGTCATCCAAAATCACTTGAATATCGTGAACCACTTTGTCCGCATAGGGATCTCCGGGAAATTCACGCAGATCTAAAATATAGCCAATTTCCAGTCGCTCGCCAGTATTGATCTCGATCTTTTTCTGGTTTCGATAAAATAATTCCACCACACCGGAACCAACAACACCGTATCCCAAAACAGCAATCTTCTTCATGTTTTCCAAGTCCTCTCGTTTCATTATAATAAAATAATAAATAATACAATAAAAATAAAAATTACATCGAAAAATTATTCACCGGACAATAGCCGTACCTCTACAACACCCGACACCTCCCGCATGGCACGAGTCAATTCCTTTGGATTCGCAGATTCTCCACTCATTTTCAATGAGAGAGAAACCATCGCAACGCCATCCACCAGAATATTTTGTGTTACCGTCAAAATATTGGCGTGCATACTATATAACGACATCAATAAATTCAATAAGACACCTTCCTGATGTTGGAGTGTGACGGAAAAATTGACCACACGCTGTGTCAATTTTTCATCATAAGCAAACACACTATTCCAATATTTATAAAAAGCACTTCGGGAAATACCCATTTGTTTACAGGCTGAAGAAAGACTGCGTTCCGGTTGTTCAGCAACCGCACGCTTCACCTCCAGTACCTTCCCAAAAATTTCGGGCAATACAGCAGTATCCACAACAATATATCGTGTTCATTCGTTCATGCTTTTCTTGAGAGACTATCCACGAACTCGGACTTTCTCTCTGCTGCCCTTCTCCCATCCAGTCATTTTATAAAGACATCACCACTGTGTAATGTATATAATCTACACAATTGTCAGTTCACGGTGTGTCTAAAACTTCTCACTCGTCCGTATCTCAAAAACAGTTGTATTTCCTATAGCTTTATAACTATAACACAATTTTGCATTTTTGTCAAGCTTTCTACAGGATTTTCAAAGATATTTTCTAAGAATCAAACCACATACAAAAAATTGCTACTTCCCCTTGCTTTTTTTGATACTTCATGTTATAATCAATATAATTGGATTTATCCAATTACGACTGCTAAAACACTAAAACAGGAGGAAATTTAATATGAACATTGTTTGCTTGGATTTAGAGGGCGTACTAGTACCAGAAATTTGGATTGCCTTTGCACAGGCGAGTAACATTCCAGAACTAAAGCGAACGACACGAGACAAGCTAGATTATGACAAGCTTATGACATGGCGATTGGACGTTTTAAAGAAACATGGACTAGGTCTCAAGGAAATTCAACAGACCATTGCTACCATCGATCCACTTCCGGGAGCAAAAGAATTTTTGGATAAGCTTCGCACGACAACCCAAGTGATTATCATCAGCGATACATTCACGCAATTTGCAAAGCCACTGATGAAAAAGCTGGGTTGGCCAACGATTTTCTGCAATTCACTAGAAGTTGCACCAAACGGTGAAATCACTGGATTCCGTATGCGAATTGAAAACTCAAAACTGACAACTGTGAAAGCATTGCAATCTATCGGGTATGACACCATTGCGAGTGGCGATAGTTACAATGACTTGGGAATGATTTTGGAAAGTAAAGCCGGATTCTTATTCCGCAGTACAGAGCAAATTAAAAAAGACTACCCCAGTCTTCCTGCTTATGAAAGTTACGATGATCTGTTTGATGCGATTCAAAACGCACTTTAAGTTGTTAAAAAATATTACCTCTGAATTTTGCCAAAGAAATTTATCAAGACAATTCCTGTACCAGAAATTATGGTACAGGAATTTTATTTAGATTCAACGGGGATAGACAGATATGCCTAAGGATATGAATAAAGATCTCTATCTCAAAGTGTCAAATATGTCATGTTAATACACATAAAAAACGCAAAAGAAGCTCTTCTAAGCGAAAGCATTCTGAAGAATCTTCCTCACTTTCTTACTCTATAAAACATACTTTATCTGCATAGCCCCTTGACAATTTCCTAAAATTTCGTTATAATAATAACCAATGATGATGGAGAGGAAGAATCGAATGATGGAGCATATCCGCAATTTTTGTATTATTGCACACATTGACCACGGAAAATCAACACTGGCAGATCGTATCTTAGAGCAAACCTATACAGTAGCCAAACGAGATATGGAGGACCAAATTCTTGATAATATGGATATTGAACGAGAGCGAGGCATTACGATCAAGGCACGAACTGTACGCTTGCATTATAAAGCCAAAGATGGCGAAACCTACACGTTTCACTTAATTGATACCCCGGGTCACGTGGATTTCAACTACGAGGTTTCTCGCAGCTTAGCAGCTTGCGAGGGTGCGATTCTCGTAGTAGACGCCAGTCAAGGCATCGAAGCACAAACGCTAGCAAACACTTATTTAGCGATTGAACACGATCTAGAGGTTGTACCTGTAATCAACAAAATTGACTTGCCTGCTGCCGATCCGGATCGTGTTTGTGAAGAAATTGAAAGTGTTATCGGTATTCCGGCAACAGATGCACCACGAATATCAGCGAAAGCTGGGATTAACATTGAAGCTGTAATGGAACGGATTGTTACAGATATTCCCGCACCAAAAGGTGATCCGAACGCACCGCTGCAAGCGTTGATTTTCGACAGCTACTATGATGCTTATAAAGGCGTCGTCATTTATATACGGGTAAAACAAGGTACAGTAAAGGTTGGAGACACGATTCAATTGATAGCGACTGGTGCGGAGTTTACGGTGGTAGAAGCAGGTGTTATGACGACGGATATGCTGGTGAATGAAGGTTCTCTCTCTGCTGGTGAGGTAGGCTATTTGTCGGCATCTATCAAAAATATTGGAGATACACAGGTGGGCGATACGGTTACACATGCGGATCGTCCTTGTGCAGAACCTCTTCCGGGTTACCGCAAGGTTAATCCTATGGTGTTTTCCGGTATCTACCCGGCAGACGGCGCACGTTATGGAGATTTGCGTGATGCATTAGAAAAGCTACAACTCAACGATGCATCCCTGTCATTTGAACCGGAAACATCCATTGCGTTAGGCTTCGGATTTCGCTGTGGCTTTTTGGGACTTCTCCATATGGAAATTATTCAGGAGCGATTGGAACGAGAATATAATTTGGATTTGATTACTACCGCTCCCTCTGTTATTTATCGAGTTACGCTGACGAATGGAGAAGTACAATATATCGACAATCCGACCAATTACCCAGATCCGGCAGTGATTCAAATAGCGGAAGAGCCTATGGTAAAAGCGGAAATTTTAACACCATCAGATTTTGTAGGAAATGTTATGGAACTTTGTCAAAACCGACGTGGTGTATTCGAAAATATGGAATATTTAGACGAAACACGAGTTTCTTTGCATTATATCTTGCCGTTGAACGAAATTGTATATGACTTTTTTGATGTGTTGAAGTCTCGCACAAAAGGATATGCATCGTTCGATTATGAGTTAAGCGATTATATGCCTTCAAAACTTGTGAAATTAGACATTCTCTTAAATGGCGAAATTGTCGATGCGCTATCGTTTATCATTCATGCAGATAAGGCATATGAACGAGGACGGAAAATTGTGGAAAAATTGAAAGAAAATATTCCAAGACAACTATTTGAAGTTCCGGTACAGGCAGCTATCGGTGGGAAAATTATCGCAAGAGAAACCATCAAAGCCATGCGAAAAGATGTTCTTGCGAAGTGCTATGGTGGCGATATTACGAGAAAGAAAAAACTTTTGGAAAAACAAAAAGAGGGCAAAAAGCGAATGCGTCAGCTCGGTTCTGTAGAAGTACCGCAAGAGACGTTTATGAGCGTTTTAAAACTGGATAGTGATTAAACAAAACACCGTACAAATAAAAAATTGTACGGTGTTTTTACAAGATAAAATTTTGTTGATTTATACAATATGCACAAAAAATATCACGAATTTTTTACTTGACTTGTACTATGAAAATCATGTATAATAAAAATAACATAATATATGATACAGAATTATTTATTGGGCATTAACGAAAGAAAAGGAGGAAGGTATTGTATTGAATTGGGGTACTTGACATTTTGCTTTTATATCCATTTTAAGTATGACAGAATGAAAAAAAGTAATTTTTCACATTATAAAAAAGGAGTATCTTGATTATGGAACATTTAAAAAAATACATTGCCGAAGTAATCGGCACATTCGTACTAGTTACCTTTGGCTGTGGTACAGCAATTGCAGTTGGCTGTGACAGCGAAATTGGAAGTGGCTATGTACTAACCGCATTGGCATTTGGTCTTGTCATTGTCGCTATGGCGTACAGCATTGGTAACATTTCTGGTTGTCACATCAACCCGGCTGTCTCTTTTGCTATGTTGATCCGAAAGCAGCTGTCCCCCGTTGATTTTGTGGGTTATGTTGTCTCACAGTTGGTTGGCTCTACACTCGGTTGTGTGGCGTTGGGAATTCTCTTCGGGTTCGATAACTGTAGTTTTGGTGCGAACCAGATCCAGTCTGTTTGGGAGAATGGTACAAAAGGTGGTGCGCTGTTCATCGAAATCATCTTAACATTTGTCTTTGTACTAGCAATCATTGGTGTGACCAGTAAAGTAGAAAATACTGCTGTTTCTGGCGTTGTCATCGGATTAACCTTAACACTTGTACATATTTTAGGCATTCACTTTACCGGTACTTCTGTGAATCCGGCAAGAAGCCTGATGCCGGCAATTTTTGCTGGTGGCGATGCACTATCGCAAGTATGGATCTTCATCGTTGGTCCACTGGTTGGCGGTGCATTGGCTGCTCTTGTATATTGTTTTCTGGAAAAGAAAGACGTTGTACAGCAAAAAAGCAAGAAATAATTTTTATGTAAAATATAATGGTTGAAAAACAAAAAGTCGCTATATGTTAGGTATAGCGACTTTTTGGCAATATATTGCAATTCATATTATCAGTATCATACAAAAGCAGTTTAGACTTTTTGTCAATTTCATCAATTGACATCATGGGTGAAATGTAGTATAATATTCATATAAACAATTTATAATATTTTGGAGGGATTATCATGAAGAGATTTGTTATGCGCTTTATCGCATCATTAAACACACTTATGGTATTATCGTTCACGTTAATGCCGTCTGCTTTGGCGATGTATGTGGAAGATGAAGAAGATCTCAATACTTCACGAACATCACACCTTGAAACTGTTGTTCCTGCTTATATGGATGGATGTTATGATTCCAACACATCATCACTGTCCATTAGCAATAGCTTCGATTTGTATGATTTTGCAACTGGCGATGCAATAGATTCAGATATGTATTTTGTATTTGTTGATGACATTATCGTCGCTATGTTGACAATTGGCGAATTTAACGGTCAATACTATTCATCGTTTGAGCAGAATGATGGTAGTGAAGAATCGAATGATGTTTTCACCACACTACAAATGTATTACGTTAATGATCAAAAAATTGTTGTTGGAAATTATAATGATTTTTTTGCAGTGTACGATGGTGAAAGTATTACTATAGCTAATAATGCTGATATAGCTGATGTAGATATTTCTACAAAATTGGCACACATCGAAAATGAAAAGACATTCACTACACAAGATATTTTTTCAACGACAAGTTCATCACTATATTATTTGCAATTAGATACTGCTCGAGTTGCAAATGATGAGGCAGATGATGGTGATGGGTTTATGCTGGGCTGCTTCGATTGGAACTAGATTTAATTACTTTAATTCACTTGCAGGACATAGCACAAAACTAACTGCTTACTACATTTATATAAGATTGAAAGCTCAATATGGTTCCGAACCCAGTGGAACTAAAGATTGGATTTTAAATGGATATGATTTTTTCTGCTCAAATTTCAAAACCACGCAGTACTATAGTGGAATGATGATATATTCTGAAATCACAACACAGTTAAAAAATAAAAATCCGATTCATATCAGTCTTACAAATGGAGCAAAATTTCATAGTGTGATATTATCTGGAATAAAAATATATAACGGCTATGCTCTATATTATATTGATGATCCGAACTCGCCAACAACTGCACATATTTCTGCATATGTATCAAGCGATACGATGAATGCAAAATCAAATTTTGTTTATCAAATGAATTCTAGTAGTACGAAGTATATGACTTGGTATAGATCATTCTATTGATAGAGAAGGGAAAGTGATGATTATGAAAAAAATGGATTTTTGTGTCGCCGTAATGATAGCTTCGATTGTTTTCACCGGTTGTTCTGATGTTGAAAATTCGGAAGAAAGCAGCGGTACTGCTGCATCAACAACTGATGTTATTGTACAAACAACAAATGATACCGATGTAGATCCTGATTTAGCAGTTGACGGCGACCCCTTAAACTGTATTCTCTATGAAGGCACATATTACTATGGCTTATGCTTTTATGGGGATGAACCGTTTATGCCGGAAGATGCAGTCTATATTGGCGAATCGAACGACGCTTCATATACAGATGATGTTTCACTTTCCAGCACGACGAATATTCCAACAGAAGAATTACAAACCAATTGGACAAACGGCGGTGCGGAGCTTTATGCTACATTTGATGGAGACACCATTATTGCCTTTTATGCAACTATTACGGATGATCATGCTACAACAAGCTATGTATCACTGGAAAATTTAAGGACTGATGCACCTGATTACTACGCATTTTAAAATTATTGATCTGTACAAAAAAGCCGTACCTTCTTCGTTTTCAAGTAGGTATGGCTTTTTTCATCTGTTTCTGTTATTTCGATTTTGCGATATCCTGCATAAAATCCCGCAATTCACCCAATATTTTTGTCTGTTCCTCTGCTTGCTGTTCTTGCTTTATGTTGTGTGATTTTTTGATTTGCGTATGGCACAGGCACATACCGGAGAGAAGACTAAGCATCGCACCAAATCCACCAATCAAACATTCTAGTTCTTTTACAATGGCTTCTGAATTTATTGTTTCTTTCCAAATACTGTTTTTGATGTTAACCACCACTTTATAAATATATGTGTAAAAATCTCCGCCAAATGAAGAGCTATCATGAAGCGTAGCAGCAGAACCTCTCACTCCAGCTTGTCCAAGCACGATCGCCATAATCATCAGAAATACACCAACAGCAATTCCTATGATGCATAGCCACACAATTAAGGTATATGCTTTGCTCGGCACTTTGGCTGATGTATTTTCAGCATCATCATGGTACAATGGATCTTCTGAAGGGTCGCTTAAAGCGATACGTTCCTCCGCATCCGGCTCATATCCACAGCCCAAACACCGTGTCGCACTTTTCATATTCGTAAAACCACATACAGGACAAAACCATCCACCACTTTCTTCTACTTCTAATCGCCGAAACTCTTCCTCACTCATTTCCACACCGACATTTACTTGACACGCTGCACAACACTGTGCATCATTTTCTAATTTCTTTCCGCATTTTTTACAATATGACATGAGCTTTCACCTCCCAAAAAATTATTTATAATTTCCTCCATTTTCGAACAAGCAATTCGATACCGTCCTCATCAAAATTTATCTCGCCAAATCTCACTTTTTCTGCACAAAACATACGAATTTGATTTGACAATGCATAGTATAATATATATTTGTGAAAAAAAGCGAAAGTTTGGTGAAACTTATTTCACATATTCAACACATCCTAAGCATCTTGAACGACAACTAGTCAACTTCTGCGTGACATCGGCTTTTTCACTTGACAACCTCCACAAAATATAGTACAATAGACACAGATTGATTTTTATTTGTTATTTCGTAAAATCTGTGAAAAGGATGTGTCTTATGATTTTTGGCGCAATTTTAGCTGGCGGTACCGGCTCCCGTATGGGAAATTATACCCTTCCCAAACAATTCTTACCTCTTGGCGATATGCCCATTATTATTCATGTCGTAGAAAAATTTCTTGTTCACCCTAAAATTGACTGTGTCGTCATCGGTGTGAATCCCGAATGGCATCAATATATGTTGGACTTGATAGAAAAATATTTTCCCAATCAATCCAACTTACTTCTCGTTGATGGCGGCACCGACCGCAATAGTACGATTGACCACATCATCTGCGAAATACGCAAGCACAGCCAAAATGACGATGACATTATCGTTACTCATGATGCAGTTCGTCCGTTCGTCACCGTAAAGATGATTTCAGACAATATCACACTTGCAAAAAAATATGGTATATGCGATACAGTGATTCCAGCAACAGACACCATTGTCTATTCCGAAAATCATATGTATATTACAGATATTCCCATTCGGAAAAATGTCTATCAAGGTCAAACACCACAGAGCTTTCAAATTAAACTCTTTGAAGATGTCTATCACGCAATGACAAAAGAAGAACTAGACACCGTGACAGATGCCTGCAAAATGTTCATGCTAAAGGGTCATCAGGTCTATTTGACAGAAGGACACGTTTCAAATATCAAGATTACGTATGCGGATGATTACAAATCCGCACAGATTATGCTAGGTAGTATGAATGGAGAAAAAATGTCATGATCAATCATTTGTACCGACTAACAAGCCCATTTTTGATAGAACGCTGTTGCAGCGAAATAAACCTGCAAGACAAAAATCACTTGATTGTTCAGCCAAAAAAACTTTCGATTTGTAAAGCTGATATGCGATATTACTTCGGTCTGCGAGATGCTGCGGTTTTGGAAAAGCGACTGCCTATGGCACTTATCCACGAAGCTTGTGGTGAAGTATTATATGACCCGAATGGAATTTTTCAAAAACATCAAAAGGTCGTTCTTCTGCCAAATATCGGAGGAACAGATGATTTCTACTTGGAAAATTATCGCTTGGATTCTATATTTCGCTCCAGCAAGGCAGACGGCTTTATGCAAGAGCTAGTGTCAATTTCACCAGATCAAGTCGTTTCGTATCAAAGAGATGGTTACGATGATGTGTTTGCCTTTACAGAATTTATAAGCGTTGGCGTTCATGCAGTAGACAGCTTTTCGAAAATATCCCACAATAGAAGAAATCATATCTGCGTATTTGGCGACGGTGCATTGTCCTATGTGGTTAGTAGTGTATTAAAAAAGAAACTGCCACACACGAAAATTACAGTAATGGGAAAGCATCCCTCCAAACTACAATATTTCACATTTGTAGATAAAACTATAAATGTGAATTATCAAAAACCAAAAGCAGAATACGACCATGCATTTGAATGCACTGGTGGTAGTGGTTGTGCCAAAGCAATCAATCAAATTATTGATATTATTCACCCACAGGGAACAATTATGCTACTGGGAGTCAGCGAAGAGCCTGTAGCAATAAATACTCGCATAGTATTGGAAAAAGGTCTAACGCTCATGGGTAGAAGCCGTTCCGGCAAGAAGGATTTTGAACAAGCTGTGGAGATGATCACAACTGACCGTGTTTTTGCCTCTCGTATGAAACACTTGATTTCAGAAAAAATCGATGTTGCTTTTATCAATGATATTAGTCGTGCATTTGACCTTGCACAAACGGTTGACTTTAAGGTGATTATGAATTGGCTAATGTAATGACAAACCGAGAAATCGGCTTTTTTCAAAAAGAAATTAGATTGCTCTATCGTAACGGCATATTAGGAATACACTCCCTTGGACAGAGCATTTTGGGAATTTTATGTTATCATTTCTCCTCTCATAAAAATTCTAATGACGTAGAATTGCTCTACGCAAATCTCTATTGTAATCCTGCTAAAACTGTCGTTACATTATATCGTAATGGCGTGTTGCAAAGACGATTTTTACAGCAATGCTTTTTGGCATGGGGAAAACATAAAATCCGTCGAAATACTCTCCAACAAAATCCAAACGATTCTCCAAAACCAATTTTTCCTACGGCGTTTTTACAATATTATGAGAAAGCGTTCTCCATGGCAAAACCCATCTCACAGGAACTGCAAGCAACATTTTTCAAAACCTGCGAAGCACGGTTAAAATATCACTTTTTTTTCCCACGAAAAAATCTTGATGTACCGCTTCCAATCGAATGTGAAAATTGGAGCGAGCGTTTCTTCACGTTGCTGGAAAAAACGGATCTGGAAATGATTTTACAGAGCGATATTTCAGATATGGCAATGCACTATTTTCTACGATTAAAAATGCAGCTTCCCAATTGTAAAACAAAACCATATTTCGAATGCAATTCTGATGGAATCATGCGTATTTCTGTATTACAGCACATCATTTTAGAAGAAAAATCGCTTATCTGCGAGATTCGGACAATCAAATGTATAGATGAAAAACTACAAATCTATGGTTATTTTCCATCTCAGATATTAAGCTATTTTCGCATTTGGGATTGGAATGCTGTCCGATTATACGCAGAGGATTCTTTAGGGCAACAAAATCCGCTGCCACTTTATGATTCAAGTTTGAGTTACTTTGAATCCTACGAGAAAACAACCTTTTTCGGCTTCTTTCGATTGCAAGTACCACTGATTCATCAAAACCAAATGAAAATAACTTGTAAAATTTATGGCAATATTGTGCCACTGAAGTGGAAATTTTCCAATACCGTTCCTATCACAAAGGATGGCGATTTTTTTCTGTACAATGATTATCGCATTTCTTTCAATCGCAGTATTTTTTTCATAGAATTGCTGCGGGCATCAGAGTTACGACGTGAGCAGCTTCATCTAATGGAAAAATATCCTAAAAACAGTACTGTTACACAAAAGCGAAAAGCTGTCTTAAATGTACAAAAACAGGAGCGAATTTGGCTTTATTCTGATTATGTATCTGTCCAAACCGACAACGGTGCATTTCAATTCCTGCACGATGTGCAAAAAGACGACGGCATCATGCGATTTTACGTGACAGCACGGGAGGATTTATTTGACGCTGGTGTTATCGACGCTAAATACACAGCACAAGTGCTACAATTCGGAAGCGAAGCGCATCAGATATACTTTTTAGCAGCAGAAAAAATTTTCGCAGCATTTGTAGATGCACCAAATTGTCTGAATCCTTTTTCTGATATAGATTTCCCATACTATATGGATTTGTTCCATGCAGAAATTATTTATTTACAGCACGGAATTTTACAAGCGCATATTCCTTGGAAATATTCCCCTGTTTCAGAACAATTTCACGCTGATAAGCTTGTAATATCTTCAAAATTTGAAATGGAACAGCTGATACAAAAATATCATTTTTTTCCCGATCAGCTTCTGCCTATGGGAATGCCACGATATGACATAATTCCGAAGCTGAGAACTTATGGGAAAAAAATTTTATATGCACCTTCATGGAGAGCCTTTATAGAAGATGTCCTCAACTCTACTTTTTGGAAGAAGATAATGGCTTTTTTACGCAATCCATCGTTGGAACATTTTTTAGAAACATATAACTTAGAATTGGATTTTAAGCTGCATCCTATGTTTGAAAAATACGCAAAAAATATACAACAAATCAGTCCAAGAATTGTACTGCGGAACGGATGGGTCTCACAGGAGGAATATCAAATTTTTCTGACGGATTTTTCTTCTTATGTGTTCGATTTTGCGTATTTGAAAATTCCAGTAATTTATTTTTTGCCAGATGCAACGGAATTTCAGACAGGTGCTTATCAATACCGAGAATTGGATCTGGCTTATGCGGACGGCTTTGGTAATCTTTTTACACAAGCAGAACAAGTAGTGACAGAACTCTACCACATTGCAGAAAATCATTTTCAACCGGAAGAAAAATTTCTTTCTCGTATGGAACAATTCTTTCTACCTACAGAAAACTGTCGAGAACGATTGTATGCAATGTGTTTCACAGACGGATCCATATCGTCCGTCACCAACAGCGAATTTATGGAGTGATGATAATAAACATGACAAATCTAAACAACATGGGGATTTTTCAAGGGTTTGAGGATGAACAAGCACATACAATTGCAGCACAGCTGCAACAGCGAAATGATGAAATAGCAAAGATGAAAAAGAAACAAAAACCATTTCTTCGCATTACCAAAATTGCTTTCAAAAGAATCATCTTGAATATTGAAGGTGAAATTGGAGGCTGGGATTATCTGCTTGAACAAACAGACTGGACCAAACTAAAAAATCACTATGGTGTTCGATTTGTATCAGACGATCGGAAGCGGGTTTTTTATCCAGATTATTTTGAAGTAGATTCCGAAGGAAAATTTCAAATCAAATTGAACATTATGTGTTCTAATAAAGAACTGCCACTGCAAACAGGATTGTACGATCTAGTATTATTTCAAAAGTATCCAAAATATGAGAACGAGACAAATTGGACAAAAGATCCAAAAGGAGATTTATTGCGCTCTGGTACAAACCTCTATCGATTACGCTACGACGACGATGGTTATGTTCAAGAAAAAAAACTTTTAACGCAAGAATATCCCGCATTTATTGATGAGACACTTCCACATTTGTGCAACAATCTAGTAAAAAATCCATGGAATTTCAAGGTAAATAAAACAAAGTTTAGTTGGCTTCATGTCTTATCCAATGAAGATATGGATACGGCTAGATTTCAACTTTCTGTAAATTATATGCCTTTCCCGAATTATGGTGTATTGTTCTTACATCACAAGCTACGACTTCAAAAAATTCGCATTGGACTTTCCACATGGAAAGGGAATATCTATAAAGATATCGCCGATTTTAAGATGTGGACGTTTCAAAAATTAAATTGCCTTTTTCAGAAATTCGCCAAACATGAGGGCAATATCATTCTATTTTGCTCTAATGCCCGTGCAGAAATTGGTGGAAACGAAAAATTTATTTATGACCGTATGTTAGAACGAAACCTCGACAAAAAATTTCAATTTCGCTTCGATTTCAAAAATAACATCAATACCAATCGTTCTATTTGGAAAATGATTAAATTTGACTATTATTTAGCAACCTCTGATGTGATTGTCCTAGACGATTATTATCCGATTATCTATGACTTGAAATACGACAAACGTGTAAAGGTCGTGCAAGTTTGGCACGCCTGCGGTGCTTTTAAAACAGTGGGATTTGAACGAATTGGAAAAAAAGATGCTCCTCACTTTAACTCCCTGACGCACAAATGCTACACACACGTCATCGTCAGCTCTGAAATCTCTGCAAAACACAATGCAGAAGCGTTTTGCCTCTCCGAAGATAAATTTTACATTACAGGAATTCCTCGGACAGACTTGTTTTTTAACCAATCCTATCGAGAAATTACTACAGAGAAAATGCTGGAGTGCTTTCCACAGTGTAAAGGGAAAAAAGTATACCTATATGCGCCAACATTTCGTGGCACTAACGCAAGAGATGCATATTTCCCATTCGGTGCAGTAGATTTGGAACAATGGGGACAATTGTTGGAAGAAGAAGACGCCATTCTAATTTTAAAAATGCATCCTTTTGTCACACAGCATATGGATATTCCCAAGAATTATCGAGATCGGATTTTAGATGCTACCGACTACAGAGAAGTCAACGACATTTTATTTTTGGTAGACATATTGATTACAGATTATTCTTCTGTTATCTATGAAATGTCTTTATTACGCAAACCTATGATATTTTATGCATTTGATCAACATTCTTATGAATATTCCCGTGATTTCTATGAACCGTATGAGGAAACAGTTCCAGGAAAAATCGTCCACGATTTTGACGAGTTGATAGACTGCTTACGGAATGGTGATTACGAATATTATAAAATGGATCATTTCATTCAAAAAAATTTCGCACATACCGACGGAAAATCTACCGATCGTATCATTGATCAGATTTTCTTAGACAAAAAACGATAGAATAAGAAAAACCGTACCTACTTTGAAAACAAAGAAGGTGCGGTTTTTATGTATAACACCTTGTCCGCTTGCATACACTACTGTATCACACAAAAAGGCGGTGATTTCATGCATAGACGGAAAAAGCGTCAAAACTTCATCTTTTTTGGATTTTTAAGCGTTATGGCTATTCTTCCCCTCATCGCCACATTATAAAAAAGCGATGCAGACGTTCCTTCTGCGTTTTCCCTGTCCGACACATCGGAAAATTCTACAGACACCGAGGCGTGGTATAATCTGGAGGATAACTGGAACGTTGCATCCGATGGATTCGGCTGGCAAGAAGAAACAGTGCCTGCCGTCACATTCAGCATAATCGAAAGCACCACAGAAGCAACTAATTCAGAAAATGCCGGCGAAAAGCCCTATCCCACTCAATGGACACTGAATACAGACACAACCGTTCAACGCACCTATTATGGTACATATTCCGGAACACGTTTTTTTAACCTTGCTGACGGTGGACAGGTACAAAATAAAACAAACCTTTCCAACACTGCATTGCTTGCTGAATCGAAGCTTTCACCCGCATTCACCATTGATTTAGAGAGCGGCGAGCCACAAGTACTCATTATGCATACCCACACAACAGAATCCTTTGAGCCATACATTCGCTCCAGCTTCGACACCAGTTTTAATTATCGCACTACAGATTCTGCATATAATGTCATCGCTGTTGGAAATGCTATTACAGAACAACTCGAAGCCGCCGGAATTGCAGTAATTCACGACACCACCATTCATGACTATCCTTCATATAATGGCTCATATGAGCGCAGTGCCGAAACCGTAAAAGCGATTCTGGCGGAATATCCTACTATTTGTGTAGTACTAGACGTTCATCGAGATACCATTCAAGATGGGAATACACTGTTGTAGCCAGTGGTAGAAATCGATGGAAAAGAATCCGCACAGGTGATGATTATCTCCGGCTGTGATGATGGCACAATGGATATGCCTCAATATCTTCAAAACTTTCACTTTGCTTGTCGTTTCCAATCTAGTATGGAGAGTCGATATCCAGGACTGACCCGTCCCATCCTGTTCGACTATCGCAAATATAATCAAGATTTAACTACAGGTAGCCTTCTTATTGAAGTGGGAACCCACGGGAACACATTGGAACATGTGGTATATGCAGGAGAACTTGTGGGAAAATCTCTCGCTGAAACGCTACTCCAATTAGCCGAATAGGAGGTCTTTATGTCCTAAAAAAGAAGGCGTCGCTTACGCAAAATTGCTGTCGGACTATTATTATACCTGATTCTGTGGGGATTCTTCTGGTGTTTTCTTTTAGTAGAGACACGTTCCTACAACCGACTCACCCACGAACCGGTGACAATGGCACAGCTGACCATACAAAACAACAGCGTGACGCTCCGCCTAGCGGAACACGCTTCCACATGGTATTATCCAGACGATATGGAATCGGTCTATTTTTGGATTGCCACCTTGCCCTCTGCTTCCATCGATTGGGCAATCACCACCTGGCAGCTGCTTTGGAACAATTGCCACTGAATCCGTTCAAACCAGCGGTGTCATACGTTTTCGAAGTCGTTTTGACATTCCCTCGCCATGAATGGCATAAAATCGATTCAGCTCTCCCCGATAGACAAGCTTTGCTGCCGGCAGATGACGCAAATCATCTGGCGTGTATAAAGATGGAGATTTTTCCAGTGTTACACCTGTGTATTCCAAAATTCGAGCTACAAATTCTGCACAGTGCATCTTTCTTTGCCGCATCCAACAAATATGCAAATAAGTAGTACACAATCCCAATAAGTTATAGGAGTAACGAGAGCGACACAATTTAAAATGATCTAAATAGACGGTCAGTTTCCGCTTTGATTCTATCGTCAAAGGAATCACATAGATCTCACACGGAATCTGCTGAAACATACCAAATGTCCCCTTCCCTATTACTTCTTGGTTAAATGTCGCCGGCAATGGAAAATGGCGAAACGTTCGACAAAAACTATAAATTTCTTCCAGAGATAAATCTAACGCAATAGAGGCGTAATTATAAGGTTTTTTTGTAAATAACTGTATAAATTTCAAAACTCTGGTACCCGTTTGACTTAGTAAAATAAACATATATTCTTGCATTTCATCACTCAATTCGTTTGTTTTCTATGTTCTTCAAATATTATATCATACCCTCTTGCATTTTTCAAGGGAATATGGTATAATATTTTTTGTTGAGTCGTTTTTATATGCGCCTGTAGCTCAGCTGGATAGAGTGTCAGACTCCGACTCTGAAGGTCGTGCGTTCGAATCGCATCAGGCGTACCAAAATTTAAAATCTGATTTTATTACAAAAGAAAGTCGCATTTTATATGTGGCTTTCTTTTTTATTCAATCGTTAATCTTCCGACTCTGACAACAATTCCAATAGCGCATCACGATTGATATTTCCGTCCAGAGAAGCACCGCCAGAAATCACTTGATCACTTAGCTCACGTTTTGCATTCTGTAAATCCACAATTCTCTCTTCAATCGTCCCTTTTGTCACAAGTTTTGTTACAAATACCGTTTTGTCCGTCCTGTCCCATTCGATAGACACAGTCTGTCGCCTGATCTTCCGCTGCGGCATTCCACCACGGGTTGAAATGAATGACGTGATCTGCGGCAGTCAAATTTAATCCAGTTCCTTCTGCTTTTAGTGAAAGAAAAAAGACGTCATATGCGCCAGACTGAAACGCATTAACCATATCTCGCCGCTTTTCTTTTGAATCCTTTCCGGATAAATACAGACAATTTAGCCCATGGCGATTTGCCTCTTCTAAAAGTGCCTCCAGCATGGTCGTAAACTGTGAAAAAACAAGAGCGTGATGTCCAGACTCCTTTAATCCACAAAGCAGCTCCATACAAGCGTCTACCTTGCCCGAACCTCCGTGATAATTTTCCAAATATAATTCCGGTGTACAGCAAAGCTGTCGCATTCGTGTTAAAGCTGCCAAAAGCTTAATCTGATCACGGCTGACATCTGCATCCGTAGCGTTTAACAGTTGCTGGCGCATTTGCTGTTCTTGGGTGCGATAAAGCAAGCTCTGTTCTTTCGTCATCTCCACGTAATGTACATTCGTCACTTTTTCCGGCAGTTCTCGCAACACATCTTCCTTTTTACGCCTTAAAATGAATGGTGCAGTCATCCGCTGCAGCTGTGCTAATGCCATCTTGTCGCCGTCTAGAATTGGTTTCTCCATTTCCTTGCGAAATTGCAGATAACGATAGAGGTAACCAGGCATAAGAAAATCGAAAACGCTCCAAATATCTACAAGTCGATTGGAAATCGGTGTGCCTGTCAGCGCAAAGCGATGCTTCGCTTGTACGGTCTTTACCGCCTTTGCCGCCTGTGTTTCCGGATTTCGAATGTATTGTGCTTCATCCAAAATGCAGCAACCATATGTATGTACCTTATACAATTCCACATCCCGTCGAAATAGATCGTACGACGTAATGTACACATCTGCCAACTGTTCTATTTGGCTTCTTCGGGTATCTGCTGTGCCAGTGACGAGATGTACACGCAGCGTCGGTGCAAACCGTTCTATTTCCGATTGCCAATTATACAACAACGACGCAGGGCAAACAACCAATGCTGTGGATTGCAAATATAACAGCAGCGTTATTACCTGAACGGTCTTACCAAGTCCCATATCATCGGCTAAAATCCCACCTAATCCACAGTCTGCAAGAGTTGCCATCCAACGAAACCCATCCTTTTGGTAGCTGCGCAAAGAAGCGTTCAGTGTCTCCGGCACGTCATAATCGCTATCACGATAATCTCGTATCGTACGAATTAACTTCTTAAAATCCGTAGAACGCTTCAAATCTATGTTTGCATTTTCATCGGTTAACAGGTCGTTGATATATTTGGCACGAAATTCCGGTACCTGACCGTGCGTTTTTCCATTCATTTCAACGGTATGACACATCTCGGACAATACCGCAAGGCTGCCGTCCTCTAAGCTGAAAAAATCGCCGTTTTCCAATCTATAATACCGCTTTTTCAATTGGTATGCATGGAGCAGCTGTTCCATTTCCTCTTGAGATAGCTCCTCTGAATGAATGTCCACGTCCAGTAATCCACCAGCCAAGCGTAACCCTACCTGAACATTCGGTGTCTGTCGAATACGCATCGACTTTAAACTGTCTTCAACAAACACTTCGCCTTTTTCCCGCAGTGTATCCATACCTTGCTTCAAAAATAAAAATAGGGCGTCTTCACTCATTATCTTTAAAATTTCTGGGTTGCTTGTCGTAGTGAAATACTGTAAAATTAATCCCTTTACTGGCTCTTCCAAATCAGAACAGCGATATTCTCCCGTATGCACATAAAAAAGCGGATAATCTGCACTGCCATAACGCACCATCAGCTTCAAGCAAAGTGCGTCATCACGAGTCAAATAAAACGAAAATTCTGGTGTCTGTGGCATATACTCACTTAAGTCAACACGTTCCAGCTGAATATCCACATAGGGACTTAACATCGGCAGAACATTACCGCAAAAGCTGCGATAATCCTCTTTGCTCAAAAATTCTGTGACAAAATCTTCGTTATATCCTTTTATCGTTGCCAATCGAAAAAAGGGCAGTACCTTTTCTACAAAATCTTCGGTACAATGATAAATCGTATCCTCGTACAGATAATAGCCATGATCTGTCATGCAAAGTTCTTCAATACAGGGAATTTTCACCCATGCTCCTCGTCGTTTTTCAGCGGAAAGGCATAAATAAAGCGACGGATTCTCTTCAACAATCGGATAGGAGAGGTTATCTATGATAATTTCACCACCAGAATAAAGATGCAATACTTGTGAAATCTCATCGTTCGAGCATCTTATCGATCGATACTGAAGCTGACAATTCCAATGGGAATCTATATCGTAAACCTGATCAAAGACCGCCTGCTCCAGAATTTTTAAAATTCTCCTGCTCTCCTCATCAAACATTTCTAGTGTATGAACAAATTTCAACTGCTTTCCGTATTGATAATCCACACCATTTAAAACATTATGCACCAGAAGTGCAATATCTTTTACCACATACATCCGATCTACACCGATTCTACAAGAAATCTTCCATTCGTTTCGAGAGCTTTTTACTCCTCTCGTCGTGCGCAGTTCAATGTCTAAATGTACTGTACCCTTTTGAATGCCAGAGGAAATCTGATTATGAGAAGCAGCGTTATATAAATTCAACGCATTGGCAAGTGCGCTCGAAGTATCGCTTTTTTTCTTTTTCGCTTTTTCCGTTTTTTCTTCGACTTTTCCACGCATTGCCGCCGATTCCATTTCAATATATTCCAGTCCCAATGCAATGCAGTGTTTGCACATTCCGATATATTTTCGATATGCAGCACAATTGCACTTATAATCCTCGATTTCATAATCTGGATTTTCTGTATTCAATGTCAGAGAAACGTGATAAAATTCTCGATAATTACCGCAGACTTTTCCAGAAATCACCAGCTGATTATCATCCGACCAATTCTGTTGCAATGCACTAACCGATTTTTTCGATTGTAATTCCTCTCCGGAACAATAAAAACTCGTTCGATCGCAATTTTTACGAATCTCTTTTTTGTCAACATATTCATCCTTCACCTTTGCTTTTATTTCCATATAAGTAATATTATAGCACAATCTCGTATATTTGGCAAGTACAATACAGGAAAAAGAACGGCAACAGCATTTACTTTTGAGAAGTAACAGAAGTGGGTATCAGAGCAACCCTAAACATTAATTTTTTCATACTAACACGTTTATACAAAACCTGCAAAACAAGATTCAACGCCATTTCGAATTATTTGTTTGAGTTTCTTTAAAGATAGAAGAAAGAAGTGCGGCTCGTGAATATTGTTCACTTTGAATAATAAACGCAATGAAACTCGACCATAATCCATACAATATGTAAAAAAAAAAAAAAAAAAAAAAAAAAAATTTAAAAAAAAAAAAAAAAAAATTTTTAAAAAAAAAAAAAAAAAAAAAAAAAAAAAAAACAGATGAAAATTAGGTGAAAATTGATTTCACCATCTTCCTGATAAGTAATTTTTAAGTAGTATCCCGACTTGGCTGTTTCTTCGTTAAAAATCACCTAACCCGTTGCAGCAATTCCTGCGGATGTCCAGATACCAATGGACACCCCGAACTGAGTTTGGATTCTGTTCGAGGTGAGGGGTGTGCAGTGCTTAGATTTGACCACTGTAGTCGTAATCTGAAACGTCCAGTTCTGCACTTTCTCCGTAGCTAAGTGTTATGGTTTCCGTCTTCTCGGTAACACCGCCATTATTAAAATTGAACGTTAAAGACATCGATTCACCGGTATCATTCCACCAAAGAACCATACTGACCGTGTTTAAGGCGGATACATCAAAAGTCGTTACGGAAGTATCATCACCAAAATAGGCTGCATTATAGGCGAGCATGGTCCATGATTCCGACTGCTTGAAAACCTCAATGGTAGGTAAGTAACCGTCTTGTCCATCTGTTCCGTCAGAACCATTCTGACCATCTTTACCATTCTCACCTTTCAGTGAGAGAATCCACTCTTCCAAAGTTCCAGAATACCCGTTTTCCACAGCTAATTCGTAAGCAGATGCACCACTGTGAATTTCGCCAATCTGTGCCAAAAGCTGTGCATATAGATCTGGTGTGGGCAGAATCTCCGGATTGCCATCGCCTACAAAACCGGATAGACGAATATGCAAAGCTACTGGTACCGTTGTCGCACGAAGTCCCTCTGTGTTCTCGGCATCATAGCCAAACAGCGACATTTTCACCACACCGGAATGCAGCTCGAATGGCAATAGACATGATGTCCCATCCGTTCCCAGAACACGGTTGTACGTTTCACCTTCCTGTGTAAACTGTACCACCTTGTGAAAACTCTTCCAGCCGCCCTCAAAGATGAATTTGACCGTGACAAAAGCAATCTGGTCGGATGCAATTATCTCTCGTTTCAAAGTTTCCAATCTCTGATTTTTCACCAAAAATTTTAGCATCAATCTGACGCCTCCTCCCATGCGCTTGTTTCCGAATTCCAAGCAAGTATACCATTCATGCACATAATGCGAATCGTTGTGTCATCCAACAGAGCGGAGAAAATTGACGCCGTAATGGTGCTGTCTCCGTCTGTTTGAATCTCCTTCCATTTCGCCATAGTACCGTTGAACTTTACGCTTGGAGAGCAAAGTGCCTGTAATCCGATAAATTCGACCTGACCGGGGATAATGAGTCTCGGTAAATGGGAAATGGACTGTACGGAGAAATAGGCATACAAAAGATTGCTGAATCCTGTGCAAATACTTGTAATTCTACTGTCAAAGGTAATCATCATGTCTCCGTCAGAAGTCGTGATTGCTTCCGCCAGGCAGTCAATAAATGCCCGATTGAGCGGCGTGGAAAGTTCGCCTTCGCCAAAAATCCGAGCGCAGCCGTTCGCATAGGCCGCCGCAATGCTGCTTTCTCCGACTGCTTGTGATAGAAGCGTCGATTGGGATTCCATTGTCTCAACTCTTGTTGATAGGCTTTCGAATTCTTCCTGCATTTCTGTTGCTTGAGATGTTAAGTTTTCTTGTAGTTCTGCAATTTGCGATTCTAAACTTGCAATCTGTGTTTCCAGATTCGATGTACCGCCCTGTAAATCCGTTTCCAGATTTCCGGTGCTTTCTTTCAAGGCAGTCAAACTCTCCTGCAGCGCTTCAATGGCTGCCTGCATACTGTCCAGCCCATTCGGACAAGCTCCCAGGATACACCGCATATACTGCCGCATATCTGTGATACTGCTAATTTCCGTCATGCCATATTCAATTTTCGCCGCCGCAAGCGGAATGTATCGCACCCCATCCTCATTCGTATAGGTGATGGCATCTTTGTCTAAAGTGTAAGACAGCTCCGGTGCGGCAGATTCACTTGCTGCAAGCACATTTCCCACAACTGCCCGAATGCCGTACCCCAAGGGCACTTCCTCGCTGCGCTCACGGCGCACTCCCGATCGCAATAGGCACAGAGAATGGCGTAACCGTAGTAACCACTCAGCGGTTTGATGACACCGGTCAGGTCGATTTCCAATCCCTCGGAATTCACCAGATAATGCCTGTCGATCCAGGCTTTTCCTGATTTTACTTGCACAGTAAGACCACTGTTTTTTATGACTTGCAGGTCATTTCCATAGTTTTTCTGAATACCATTGCAGACCAGACTTCCCAGATAATCACAAAAATTCTCTGCGGTATAGGTGCGGTCGTATTTGCTGCCGCTTTTGATTGCATTGAAAAAGCCAAAAGTTACTGCCATGCATTATCCCTCCAAAAATGAAAAAGTTGGTGTAAGCGTTCTGCCCGATTGATCGAAGGATTCGATCATGCCCGTGAGTCTTGCCGCTAAAGATAATCCCCACTGTTCGTAACGAATCGATACGATATCGCCTACTTTGTAATCGGTTCCATATGTGTATTGTCCGCCATCCACCACAATTTCTGCTTCGGCGGCATAGGTTGGCGAAGTGAGTGCTTCCAGTCCCACTTCCATCAGGTTACAACTGCTTGCAACCTTGCCATCCGTTTCATCGCCATTGGTGGCGGAAACAAACAACTCTCGCCGGTCAAAACCGGTGGCAGCATTTTTTGCTGGGTGGGATGCCGCAAACTTTCGTGCTTCGCCCTCACCGCTGCCAAAAGCATAGGCAAAGCTTGTGTAATCCGTGAAGTTCTCACTGTAGGACATGGATGCAATGCTGTCCAGCGCATCCGAAAAAATCACACGATCCCGCAAGTCTTCGCCCTCCGTCAAAATCAGCGTCATATAGGAAAAGGCGGTATAGGACGTGTGCAGATTTGCCATTAAATTACTTGCATCGATTTGAATCGTACCGCCCACCATTTCACAGACCTTGTAAATCCAATCCATGACGTTTTTTCCGGTTACTTGCATGGTGCCACTTGTTGTATTGTCATCTGAAACATCGTCACCGGACAGCGTACCGATTCTGGCGCTCTAGACGGTGGAATACCTGTCCTGTACCCAAAGCCCCGGAATCATACGTCGCCCGTTTCGTGTGTTTACATTTTCCGTGATAGCTCCGCCCTTTGTTCCCACGACACCGGACACAATAGAACCCGCACCGGTATTTCCCGCCAAAATCCAGGAATGCCCCTGACTGCCAAGTAAGACGTATTTCACCATGTTGCCATAGGTCTTGGCAAGAGTCGATAACTGTGGGCAGTTTTCTCCTGTAATTTTGGTGGAATACGCCGTGGGGAACACAATGCGTCTTGCCAGCAAGCTCTGCAGAAATCTGCCGGAAATCATCATGAAATCTCCATTCTCTGCATTATGCTCAATCGCAATTGCTTCAATGATGCCATAGTTGTTCGTATCGTCCGAACATGCCACGATTCGATCCATCTGAAAAAGCGATAGATTCTCCGCTGTAGCGGGCAGATAGATTTCAAAACTGCCAACTGTAAAGTATTCAATATCCCAAAGCAGACTGGTGTACTGTTCGATGAACCCCACATAAGTGAGATACGTGTAATGTGTGATGGAGTCGAAATATTCACCCGCCTGCGTCAGTGGATAATCATGAAATTCGTAAATACATAGCATCGGTGCTTTTTGAAAAGTCATATTACACCCCCAGATAGATATTTGTGTGTTCTATTTGCATTTCCAAGCTTTCTAAACAGGACTCGTCCTTTGGCGTCACCATTACCATAATCTCGTTTGTACCAGTAACAAGGGTCAGCCATTCCGAAGTGGCAAAGTCCACATAGGAAAAATAGTTCGTCTTTGCTTTTCCCACTTTGGTATAGCTTTGAACCGATTTCTCGCCGGTTTTGGTGTTG
>Ga0192235_1016_pt1 | contig 47477 bp, 57 predicted proteins | sample Koala_Koa27_C3_FD_131230 | JGI IMG/M metagenome (GOLD analysis project Ga0192235, IMG submission 131230) | Enriched cells from koala feces incubated with labeled cellulose particles, San Francisco Zoo, California, United States - Koala_Koa2-7_C3 ... | reverse complement strand
GCTCAACACGAACATGAACGTGCGTGACGGCAGTTCTATGGACGCAAACAAGCTTTTCATTCTTAAGAAAGGCTCTGTTGTAGAAATCTTAGATGACTGCAAAAACGGATGGTTTAAGATTAAGTGCGAGAAAACAGACTGCGGATATGCGTTTATTTCCAATGTGACGGGAGACTATATCTCGGTCAGTGAATAAACAAAGGGTTACGCCCATCGGAGAAATTTGAAGTTTCTCTGATGGGCGTTATTTTGTTGTCATTTCACATATTTTATCTGCCAGGATGTTCTGTCAAATTAGTGGTTGATACAGAAATTTTGAAAATTTTGAAAATGGCTGAAAATGGTGAAAAGATGCTGGATAGCCCCTTAACAGCGGCAACAGAATTGGATATAATTTAGATAGTCTTTGCTTCGGACTATCTAAAGAAAGGACGGAACGGATAAATGAAGATAAAAGAAATCGAAAATGAAGTGAAGCTGTTTTCAGATGAATGGCAGCGCATTACCATGGCCTACAGCGATTATGCGCACTCTGTCGGGATTTCCTATACCAGCCTCCAGATTCTGAAATACATTACGGAACGGAAAACTGTACGCAAAAAAGCATCTGCGAGATGTCCTTCCTGCCAAAGCAGACGGTCAACTCCATCATCACCGGATTTTATAAAAAAGGATATATTGAACTACGGGAACTGCCGGAAGACCGACGGACGAAGACCGTTCACCTGACGGAGCTGGGAAAGGCCTACATGGAAACCTTTTCCCCGCATATTGAAAACGCGGAATACGAGGCGATGCAGGCGCTCTCAGAGCAGCAGCGTACGGCATTGCTGGAATGCATTCAGCTTTATGGGAAAGTATTTCAGGAGAAGATTTTTGAGGATTAGTGGGAGCAGGCACCGCCCCCATAACATCCTTTCAGCCTGTATAATTTTTTTGGACATATAGTCCGAAATTAGTACAATACGAAAACAGGAGGAATTGCCATGAAGTATTACGATTTGAACAACGGGATGAAAATCCCTGCACTTGGGCTTGGCGTCTGGCAGATCAGCGACGCGGAGCAATGCGCCGATGTCATCAGCTTTACGCTTCAGAACGGTTACAGCCTGATCGACACGGCAACCGTTTATCAGAATGAAGCGCCTGTCGGAGAGGGAATCCGAAGGTCGTGTATTCCCCGTGATGAAATTTTTGTCACATCTAAGCTGTGGATGCAGGATATAGGGTATGAGAGAACTGTTTCGGCGATAGACAGATTATTGACGAGGATGGGGCTGGATTATCTGGATATGTACCTGATCCACCATCCGCTTGGGGATTACCTGGGAAGCTGGAAAGCAATGGAGGAAGCAAGGGTCGCAGGAAAAATCCGCACGATTGGCGTCGCCAATTTCTCTGCCGGTCAGATTCGGGATATTATGGCTCATTCGGATACCGTTCCCGCCGTAAACCAGATCGAGTTCCATCCGCTGTGCCAGCAGAAAGCGCTGTGCGCATTTATGGCAGAGAATCATATTCAGTTGGAGGCATGGAGTCCCTTGGGCAGCGGCAGTAAGGATTTGCTGAACGCCCCAATTCTAACAGTTATGGCGGAAAAGTACGGAAAAAATGCGGGGCAGATCATCCTCCGCTGGCATATGCAGGAAGGGACAGTCGCCATTCCGAAGTCCGTACACGAACAGCGCATCCGAAGCAATCTGGACATCTGGGATTTTGAACTGACCGGGCAGGAAATGGAGCAGATTCGGAGTATGGATACAGGAAAAAATATGCTGGGCTATGACCCGGAAAATCCGGGACAATGGAAAGATTTTCTCGTCAATATGGTTGTAGAAAGCTGAAACGGAAGATTAGAAAATGAACACGATTTTTATCACTGGTTCCTCATCGGAAATCGGAAAGGCATCGGCAAAGCTGTTTGCCGAAAAAAGCTGGACGGTGATAGCGACTATGCGAACGCCGGAAAAGGAAACGGAGCTGACCGCATACGAAAACGTGAAGCTCTATCCGCTGGATATTACAAGCCCGGAACAGGTGGAGCAGACGGTATCGGAGGCGCTGTCAAAGTATGAAGTGGACGTTCTGTTCAACAATGCAGGCTACGGCATGAAAGCCCGTTTCGAGGACATGACAGAGGAGATGATGTGGAAATCCATTAACACGAACATCCTCGGTATGGTGCGGGTAACGCAGAAGTTTATTCCCTACTTTAAGGAACTCAGGGCAGGCACAATCCTGACGACCACATCCCTCGCCGGAGAGATGGACCTGATTCTGGATGGCATTTATGCGGCGGACAAATGGGCGGTGACGGGGATGTGTGAAATGCTCTACCACGAGCTTGCACCGTTTCACATCCGTGTCAAGACGCTGGTTCCCGGCGTGGTGAAAACGGGCTTCAAAATGGAACAGATGCCGATGGAGGGATATGAGGCACTGATCAAAAATCAGGTCCAGGCGCTGATGCCGGATATGGACGCACTGGAAGAAGCGGAAGAAGTGGCGCAGGACGCCTATGCCGCAGTGACCGACGGAGACAATGACCATATGTGCTATGTGACCGGCAAAACTGCGAAGGAACTGTACGCAAAGCGGCAGGAGCTTGACGCAGAGGGTTTCCGGCGCTATTACAGGGAACTGCTGACACGAGAAATATAATATCAAATACACAGGCTTCTGCTGCGGGACGTATCTCAAAAAGCAGTAAGCCGGACATGAATGACGCCCATCGGAGGAATTTGAAGTTTCTCTGATGGGCGTTATTTTTTTTCGCTCAAAACGGTTGTTTTTCTCCAGTGGAGAGTGAAGGCGGGAATACTGCCTACCACAACAATTTACGAGGAGACAACCCATGACTGACGAGCAAAGAAAATCCATTACTGACCTACGGCATAGCGGTTATGGCTACACAGCGATTGCAAAAGCAGTCGGTCTTTCCAAAGACAGCGTAAAAGCATACTGCCGCTCCCACGACCTTGCCGGGGTACTTGCCAGGAGCAATGCCCATATAAATATAGCGACAGAAAAATGCTTGAACTGCGGAAAACCGCTCACCCAGCATCTAAAGGTGAAAAAGAAAAAATTCTGCTGTCCTGAGTGCCACACCACATGGTGGGACTCACACCAGGGGCAGGTGAATCAAAGGGCGGTCTACCACTATGTCTGTCCTGCCTGTGGAAAGGAATTCACTGCCTACGGCAACAGCCACAGGAAATACTGCTGCCACTCCTGCTACATTGCAGACCGGTTCAAAGGTGGTGATGCTATATGACCGAGGAGGAAATCTGCAGCGATATGCTTTACTACGCCACGATATCCATTGCAAAATCCATGCTGGAAAAGTACCTCATCACCGAGGAAGAATATGCTGCAATTGATACAATCCTGCTCAAAAAATACCGCCCATATTTGGGTACATTACTTTCGAAAAACGCTTGATATATCTCCGCTTTAGAGTGATATATAGACACTGAGGAAGGAGGTATTTTCTCGTGAAATCAGTAGAAAAAATTGAAAGGAAACTGCCTGAACTAAAGCGTAGAAAACGGGTGGCAGCATATGCCAGAATATCAATGGAAACTGAGCGGATGCGCCATTCCCTTTCTGCACAGGTCAGCTATTACAGCAGCTACATTCAAAAGAACCCGGAATGAGAATACGCTGGCGTTTATGCGGACAATGGCATCTCCGGCACGGGGACGAAAAAGCGCACCGAGTTTAACCGCATGATTGCCGACTGTGAGGCAGGGAAAATCGACAAAACCATAATCAGATTGATACAAAAACACGATAATAAAAGTGCCGTAAAACCGCCATTTCTGGGCGGTTTCTTTATTTTCGGGGCTTCGGCTGCATGATAAAAGCGTACTCCAAAGTGCAAACTGCTCGGTTTTCTCGTGGCACTCTGTAACGATAAAAAAGCTATCGTTTCAGAGTAGGGCTATCGTTAAAGTGTAAGAGCTATCGTTAAGCTCGTATAAGAGTTGACTTTAGACTAAAAACAGGGTATAATTAGACTGGAACACACAAGAGGAGGCGTGTAGAGATGACGGATTCATGCATTTACCTTGATACATATGTGCTGCAACAGGATATGCGGGTAAGAATGCCAAAAGCAATCTTATCAAATATGGATGTGGAAAAGGGAAAAACCAAATTTGATATTTATCTTGATTCTAAGGACAACTCACTGGTTTTTCGTGTTCATGAGGATGATAAAGGAGCAGTTGAAGATGGCAAATAAAATGACTGCGGTCTCTCTTTTCACGGGAGCCGGAGGAATGGATATAGGATTTGAGAGAGCCGGTATAGAGGTTGTTTTTGCCAATGAATTGATGAGCGAGGCGGCAGCAACATATAATGCCAACCACGCTTCCGGAGTAATGGTCAATGACGATATAAATAACGTCATGGATCAACTTTCTAAATTCAATGGTGTTGATTTGGTATTCGGTGGTCCTCCGTGCCAGGGCTTTTCAGTCGCGGGAAAAATGAACCCGGACGATGAACGGAGTAAATTGATTTTTACATTTCTCGATGTTGTTGAAAAGGTACAACCAAGAGCTTTTGTCATGGAAAACGTCAAGGCACTCGGCGTTTTAGAAAAATGGGAACCTGTGCGAAGAAAATACTTGGAACGCGTTCAGACAATGGGATATAATTGTGTTCCGTTTATTCTTAACGCAACCGAGTATGGAGTCTCCCAAAAGCGGGAAAGGGTATTTTTTATAGGGATAAAGGATAACGACAATCCCTTCTTTGAATACTTTATGAAGGATTTGCTCCTTCAGCAAAAAAATAAGGCACCCGTGATTAGAGCTTTGCTGCATTCATTAGGAAAAGCTGGAACGGAGCAGAATCCGGATACTTGTACGGCGAAGATTACATTTGCCACGCATCCCGTCATGAGGAAATCTCCATATGCTGGAATGTACTTTAACGGTCAGGGGCGACCGATAAATGTCGACAGCTATGCAAATACGCTGCCAGCATCTATGGGAGGGAACAAAACTCCATTTGTAGATGAGGACTATCTGTATGGAGATGCTCCAAGTGACTGGGTGGTTGACTATCATAAAGGGCTGATGGATGGCTCAATTGTACCTGAATTCAGGGAGGCACCTGATCGACTCCGTAGGATTACGATAAAAGAAGCCGCACGAATCCAATCCCTCCCTGATGATTATGTATTTTGCGGAAACAAAGGAATGGTCTATACTCAGATAGGAAATGCCGTCCCGTGTAAGATGGCAGAAGCCGTAGCGAAAGCATTGATTACATATATGGAAACAGAACCTGCTTCATTTTAATGAAAAATCAAAAACGCCATCAGTACATTCAAGGCTGATGGCGTTTTTCTCGTTTATTCTCTTGTTAATCCAAATATCCGCTGTGCAAGCTCGTCAAGATAAACGATTACTTCTTCCTTAAACTTGGTTTCCCGCGCAGTCTTTAAAATAAACCTGACAAATTCTTCGCAATCAATATTCTCCAACGAAGGGACTGTAACCGAGAGGAAAATCTTATAGGACAGAATACGCAGCATAAAGTCGCGAGACATATAATCGTTTTGAACTGTATCTATAAAATTGCCACTCTTTTCGCCGCGAGGACCTTCGATAAACAGCATACTGGTACCACCGGCATTGATAACTTTATCAGCAGCATGACGAACGTCGGTCTCTGCATATCCTTTATCCTTCAATTCGTTAGAGGATACAAGTCTGCCATTAATGTAAATATCTAAATCGCTAACCTCACGACCAGACGCTCCGCTTTGATTCACTGGATGCACTTCTACAATTGCATTCGGATTGTTAAGATACATCAAATGATAAACACCTGCTACCATGAGAGTAAGAACCTCACCCTCATAACTAACCTTAAGAGCCTCGTTGATATATTGCATCAATTTCGCCGGCAAATCCATAGAATCTTCAATAGTAAAGCGAGTCAAGCTATCCTTCTCATCTCTGATTTTAATCAGCTTACATAGCAGATAGACCAAACATTGATATGCATTCCCAGATGTAGATATAAGGGGAAGGTTATCACACAATGCATTTAGTATTGCCTGATCGTTGCCCCGACGAACCGCATTTCCTTTATCCAGTTCTGGAAAACGAGCGGGCTTGTTCAGAAAAGGTTCGTTCGAACCGCCAAGAGCCTTTCTCAAAACTTCCATTTCAAATGGAACAATGACCTTGTGGCAGACGGTTCTTGCGTCATATGCTCCGGGAAGGGTGGAATGCTTCTGTAGGCATAATGGATTAATGCTTTCATCTGTTGCTTTTGACAAGATCGCAGTAAACAATATGTATTTGTAAGTCAAATGCGTGTTATCAATTACATAATCGATAAAACCCTTGTGAGAGCAGGACGAGTTCGGCGCAGAAAGTGCAGTCTGATATGCTGTGTCTAATGTCCTTGCGGCTTCTTCTTTTAATCCCATAATAGAGACCTCCTTATTTGAATAGGTGGAATTCCTGTTTTGTCAGTCCTGCATCTAAAGCTCTGTAAAGAAAGCGGGATGCAATTGACGAATATGGTTTCCATTTTTTACATTTATTATAGATCGATTTTTCGCTGCAGTCTTCAGTTTTATACACCCATCGGTATGCCTGTAAAAATGCTCCGTCCTCCACCGGCAGCACATCTGGACGGTCAAGGACAAATATCAGATACATTTTAGCTGTCCATTTTCCGATGCCGCGTATCTTCGTCAAAGTCTTTATGACATCTTCATCAGACAGATTTTTTATTTGCTCAAGGCAAATAGAGCCGTCCATGATTGCGTTCGTCATATTGCGAATGTAATTGACTTTTGCACTTGAAGTTCCGACACTTCGGATTTGTTCATCGGACAAAAGAGCTATCTGTTCTGGAGTGATATTTCCGTGACATAAATCTTCCAATCGTCCATATATTTTTTGCCCTGCCTTAATAGAGAGCGTCTGTTCGATAATCTCATGTATTAAAAACGGATAAGCATCCTCATCGTGAGGGGCATAACTAATCGGACCGACCATATGGATAACTTTTGCCAGCCGCTTATCCTTCTGGCATAAATACTGAACGGAGGGACTATCGCCATCAAGAGTTATAAGATTGGGCATCAGATACCTCCTTCAGTCATCAATGGTTTCGAGAATATCTTCAATATGGCAGTCCATGGTTTCGCATATTTTCAGTAAAACATCGGTAGTGATATTAGCTCCCTTGCTGAGCTTGGATATGGATGCGGTACTGACGCCGCTTTGCTCTGCAAGGTCACGCTTGTTCATATTTTTATCAATCAACATCTTCCACAATTTATTATAACTAATATGCATTGTTTGCCTCCTGCTATAGGTGTAAGGAAAAGAAGCTGGGGTTATTGGTCTTCCACGTTATATACTTCGTTCAGGAAGCCATACCTTCCTTCTTCTTTATTTCTGGTAAACTGAACAACACGAATTCCCGAATCATCGTTTTCGGAAGGAACGAAAGGCATCCGCTTTGTCTGCTCCACTATAATAACCTGTCGTTCATGTGCATGAGCGATAAGGTATTCGATAAAGTTCTGTTTGATGGTATCGCTCTGTTCCTTATATTCCGCCTCAGATAACTGTGTTAATGATGAATCCACAGCATAGAATCCCGGAGCGGGACGGTCGAGTTCTATTAAATAGGCGCTTATCGCAAGCGTGGTGATAGTGTTTAGGATTCCGCAATGACCGCCGCCGCTTATAACAGGTTTCTTCTTCCCGTCAATCTCTATGTCGAAGTTTTCCATGTTAAATCTGACTGTTGCCGCGCCGCCAACTTTGGAAGCTGTTAAAATCTCTCTTAGCTTTTCCTCAAAACCGTGGATGATATCGTAAGTGTAGTCCTCAAAGATGCTGTGCTTTGTAGATTCCGATATTTCCTCGGTTTCCCTGTCGAGCAATTCACTTTTGTATTGAATTTCATCCTGGCGGACAATTTCCAGTTCGTTCGATAGCCGTATCAGTTTAAGCTGCTCTTCGAGCCTTTCTTCAAACGCGGATAGCTGCGGCTGTAACTGCTCAGAAATCAATTTATCAACAGACTCTTTCTTTTCTTCTAATGTGCGAATTGTAGCGGCAATGACTTTTTCCTGACGATCTACGCTGCGCTGTGCATCACTCAGTTCGGATAAATGACGCTTTATTTTTTCCAATTCAGCAGCAGAAGCATCAATAACTGTGGTATCACGCACACGTTCGATTTCTTCGCCGCATATGGGGCACTTGACTTTTTTTCGTACAGGGAATGCGTTCTCTGCACCTTCTACGACAAAACCAATCCGTCTTATGTCAGATTGATACTGCTGTCGAAGGACAGCAAAATTGCGCCCTACAGTTCTGGATTCTGAAAGTTTGCCATTCCACTCATAAATCTGTGACATGATTTCCTGGCTTTCTTTTGTAGTGGAATCCAGTTGCGCCTGGAGAACAGCAATTTCTTTTCGCACCTGCTCAATACTTGCACGAGGATCTGTTATATTTGCAGCAGAAAGAGCTTCCTCCAGTTTTTCACGCCTTGCGCCCAAGTCGTTTACTTTCGCCTGAATGTAAGCGATGAGGGCTTTTTTCTTTGCTTCACTGATTTTGGGGTCTTCATTTGCTTCAAGGTCGTTCGCATCCTGCCCGGTCAGGAGAAATAGCAGTGCTGCGGCGGAACTTGTAGGTCCTACACTTCTTGGAGCTAACAGCGAAGAACTTTCCCTTGCAACATCACCCTGACGAATAAAAAATAGATGAAGCATACTTCTCCATGTCAGTGCTTGGGTCTTGGAATCTTTTTCAGACGAACGCACAGAATGGGGTTCGTCAATGCCAAGGAGATGAAGGTATACTGAGTTGATGTTCTTTTTGGCACTATTGCCTACACTGTAAGAGCCGCGATCCACGCTCGAGTCAGTTCCGCTAACAGCTATTTTTGAATCACCGATTTTACGTTCCAGAATTACAGTTCCGTTATCTGTTGCCAAATGGAGGGCAATACGTTCATAACCATAATTGTTATCAACGATTTTTGATGATCGGGTCTTCTTGGGTGTAAAACCAAACACATAGTCTATGCAGTCCATAATAAGACTTTTGCCTGTATTGGACGGCCCCAGAATAAAATTCAATCCCGGTTTAAAGTCAATAACAGTTGTTTTATGTCCGCCGCCGGACACGATGAGTTTTTCAATATAAAATCTATTCATGTCCGACCTCCTTTAGGGATTGAACCGTGAGCCTGTTAATTTCACGCAGCATCATATCAGCATCTGCATTGTCAAACCTGTCCATTACAGCCTGAACTGCAATTCGATATTCTCCTGCATAGTTGCTGGTCAGCTTCTCACATACTTTGTTCCCATCGGCTGTAACGGAATATCTATATCCCGTTGCAGACGGAAACAGGCGAACATATCCATCCAGGATAAGTTCTTTAAGGGCAGATGAAACTAAGTGCTGTCTTGCAGGATATTCGCAAAATCTGTAATTACCATATCCGTGTAGGTTCTCATCCAACAGACCGAAGTCGGCAGCATAGACGGAAATGAAATCAATTGCGCCGATTTGCTGTTCGTCAAAGGACGCATTATGTGCTTCATCCAGCAAAAGAAGGATACGGAGGGAGATTTCAAATGTGGAGCCGAGAGCGGATATATTCATTGCGCCTTTCGCCTCCTTACCCAAATCAGTTTTTTATCATTTACAAGATGATGGCAGACACCCTTTTTGATTCTTGCGCTTATCCAATATGGAGATTCGCTCAACAGATAGTTCGTCACAGGCGCGTTGACAGCCTGCTCTATTATGGAAAGCATACATTCATACCCGTTTTCGTGCTTGCGTCTTGCTGTATCTTTTACTCCGTCATATGTTTCGCTTTTTAACACATCAAATTGACCAGATAGTCCGCCACTGCCTAATTCCATTACACCTCGGCGAATGGTTTCAGCAGCATAAAAGTCAACACGCCTGTCGTCCAAGTCTTCTTCATATTCGGGATAAGAAGCAAGATCATCTGCTGAAAACGCATCGATACATTCGGCATCTCCATATGCCCGATACAGTTCGCTAATATACATCTGTTCATCATCAGTCGCTTCCTCTGGAACCGGTACTTCAGCCGGACGGGGAAGCGCTTTTATTTTTTCCTGGATATCGTCAATCAATTTTAAATCTATTTCCGTCTCCTGGACATTTTGTGTCACGCTGCTTTTTTGAATGATATCCAATAATATGTCTTCAAGTAATTTCTGGCACACTCTTTCAGGCTCATCAGTACTAATTCCCCAATTGTTAAGCCATTCTATGACGCCATCATAAGAGTCAGCATCACCCATGCGTTCCCACATCCACTTGGAGAACTTCTCCTTATCCTTCTGTTCATAAATATATTGAGCTGCCTTTTGGGGAATAGGGCGATCCCCTGTGACGTACCGATATTTTGTATCATCTTTTCGTTTCAAAATCTGACAGGAATCCATAGCGGCATCTTTTATGAAGCTTCCGATTAGCTCTGTAAAATAATAGGGTTCTGTTTCTCCACAAGAGAGGTATGGAAAAAGTCCTATTGCATATTCAGAAAATGTCATACCTCTATACTTCCCTTCTGTAGAGATTAGTCTTGTCCGAATCTGTCCGAGCGTGTCCGAGAAGTCCGATTTCTAAAATGGTCGTTTTGCTATACTGGAGTCAGTAAATCAAATCGGTAGAAATACACGGGGTACTCCCAGCTTTGACAGAGTGTACAAATTTATTATATCACACTCGAAATCAAATTTCTACACTTTTTGCAAAATTGAATGCTGCGAACGCACTTCAAATTTAGCAAGAATAAAAATTTGGTTTACACTGCTGCGATGTTCATCCATTGATCACGGGTGATTCCAGAGCTGAACAGCAGAAAACTGAAAACAGAGCCAACGCCTGGAATAGTTGGCCAGCACTGAAATGAGGATTTTGTTTCAGCTGGTCAACTGCGCTTATTTTGCGTTCTGTGCTGCACACGGGTTCTCATTTCGACCAAAAGGGTCGAAGGAGGACCCGAACTATGGACAAGCAGAGTAAACAGAAGGACAAACAGTATCAGATTCCGATGGCGGTAACAGACGCGGTTATCTGCGACTTTGGAATCAAGCCGGAGGACATCACCTGGCGGCGTATCGGAAACCGCAAGTGCAGGGTCGTTATGGTCGATGCGACCGAAGAGGAGTACAAGGCGTACATGGAGCCTATCTGGGCAGAGCAGAAACGGCAGGACCGTGAAAGTCGCTGTCTCGTCCCCGGCAAGGTCGGCAAGCTCATCCGCTGCCCTGAATCCAATAAGTGCGAGAAGTGCAGCCATGCATCTGAGGTGTGCCGCGAAATGAACCGCCCGGCATCGCTCTCATTCCTGGTGGATGAAGGAGCGGAACCGGCAGCACCCGGCTTGTTTGAGGATACGGTCATCTACGAATCGTTGCTGAAGGATTTGATTACCATGCTCTCTGAAATCGAACCGAAATACGGGGAAATTTTCAGGCTGCTCTATGACGGTGCTACGCAGCAGGAGATGGCGGACAAGCTGGACATGAAGCAGCGGACAGTATCGGACTGTATTAAAAAGATTCGTTCGATCGTTCAGCCGCTCGTAAAAGACACTTTTGACAGGTAAAACTGAGGCGGTGCTTATCATCACGATAGGCACCACCTTTTTCAGTCTTTCTTATAAAACATGGTTTCGTAGCCGTCCGCGCGGAGCTTCAGTCCCGGAATCCACGGAGGGGTTCTCCCCATCTGCTCACAGACAGCGTCCAGGGAGACACCCATACTGCGTTCGATGATAAGCTCATCGTGAATATGCCCGCATATAAAGCAGCGCGATAGCGTCCGCATGGCATACATGAGGATGTCCCGTGAAATTGCCTGCACGATGTTCTCCACAAATTTCGGACCGTAGCTTTCAATGCGCTCCCATTTCTTCGTGCCGCCTGCACCCTCATATGTGACGGATTCGCTGCCGAAACGGTTTGTACCCATTTTTGGCTTCACATAGCAGAGCCGTCTGCCGGACGGGAGTTGGATGAACAGCATCCCGCTCCGATATTTGAATTGGATGCCGTGTGTCTCTGTATCAAGCCGCTGTTTCACAGTGGTTTTGACGGCGCTGTCTACATCCCACCAGAACTGCACAATATTCGGATTGGAAGTGCGCCATGCATCCACGAGGGGCTGGAGTTCCTCTTCGGCAAGCCCCATATCGAGGGCGCCCATTGATTTGAGTGCGCCGACCGAGCCGCCATAGCCCAGAGCCAGCTCTGCGATTTTCCCTTTTTGCCGGAGGTGGGCATTCTGGCCATGCTTCTCTACAGGTACATGGAACATTGCGGATGCGCTGGCACAGTAGATGTCGCCGTTATTCTCAAATACCTTTATGCGCCAGCTTTCATCCGCCAGGAAGGACAGCACACGGGCTTCGATGGCGGAGAAGTCCGCCACAATGAACTTATATCCCTCTTTCGGAACGAAAGCCGTACGGATAAGTTCTGACAGGACTTCCGGCACAGAGTCATACAGCATGGACAGCATACTGTAATCGCCGGAGCGGACAAGATTCCTGGCGTCCTCCAGATGTGCCATGTGGTTCTGCGGAAGGTTCTGCAACTGGATCAGCCTGCCTGCCCAGCGGCCGCTGCGGTTTGCACCGTAAAACTGAAACATCCCTCTTGCCCGTCCGTCCGCACATACCGCATTCTGCATCGCCTGATATTTTTTCACGGATGACTTCGCAAGCTGGCGGCGCAGTTCCAGCACCTCGGCGAGCTTCGGCGGTGCCGTTTTCAAAAGCTCCTTCACTGCCTTTTTATCAAGGGAGTCCACCTCCAGATCATGTGCCGTGAGCCACTCCTTCATCTGCTGGACGGAGTTCGGATTTTCGAGGGATGTCAGTTCCTTCATTTTGACGGACAGTTCCTCTCTGGAACGCTCGTCGATCGCAATCGCCTGGTTGACCAGCACCATATCAAGCTGTATCCCACGGTCGTTGATTTCCTGGTCGAGGTGATACTCATCCCACAAAAAATCCGGCACCGGGAATTTAGACAGCTTCTGCTGTATTGCCACTTCCACCTCAACGTCCCGTTTGTTATAGGCGATAAAGGTCGACCATTTTATGGGGTCATGCTCCGGCAGATTCCGGGTCCTGCCGCCGTTTGCCTTTGTCGGCTTGCATGGGACACAGAAATAGCGGATGAGGGCTTTGCCCTCGGTCATTTTCTGATTGCCGAGCTTCAGAACTGCGCCGATTCCCTCCAGGGAAAGCGGCAGCCCCATATATGCTCCCCACACAAGAGAGCATCTCCATGCGAAGGGGTCAAGGTAATTTCCGACCGTATCCTCATCAATACTGTATGATGAGAAATACTGCGGATAGTTCCGGCGCAGCCAGACGGACAGACATATCCGCTCAAAGGATGCGTTGTATGCCCATTTGGTGACGGAATCATCGGAGAGAGCCTTTAAGATTTCCTCCGGGATAGCATCGCCGGAAGCCAGGTCATACACGATGACCTCTCCGCCGTCAACGGATACACCGAAGAGGAGTATTTCAAAATTAGGGGATTCGGCATATTTGTATACGCCGCATTTCTTCAAATCGACATCGGAATAACTTTCAATATCAATTTCTAAATATTTTATTTTAGCCATGCATAAATCTTCCTTTTGCGAATTGCAGAAATAACACTCTGTGAAATACCGAACATTTCTGATAACTCCGTACCCTTTATGCCACAATAGATGCCAAATCGGATAGCTTGAACATCTTCTACAGACAGTTTCCGCCAGACCTTTCCTTGCCTGTAGACATCAAGAATATTTTCGGTTCTTGTGCCATACCTGAGATTATCCAGTCTGTTGTCTGTTGGGTCACCGTTGTTGTGCAGTACCTCCATCCCTTCGGGCGTCTCTCCCACGAAGGTCAGCATAACCAGCTGATGAACAGGGCGTCCCGGTGTTCCATGTCCGAGAACTACAGATACATGACCTGCTTTGCAAAACCTGCCCGGTTTTAGAATTTGCCCTTTTATGTTTCTGTAGAATTCTTCGCCTGTAAAATGACATACGCCTCTGACTTTTCTGTCAAGACTTCTAATCCTGCCTTCTGTACTGGCTTGATATTTCCCCTCATATCCGGGTATATCTTTCCATATTTCTTCCATATTGCCACCACCTTAAAAAACAGGACGGCAGGACAGCTTATCTGCCGCCTGCCGTCCGCTGCTATTATTCTTTGTCTGCCTGCACCTTCTTCTCCCTGCGCTTTTTGCTCAAGCCGTCATAGATGCCGAAGATAATCTCTGCGATGAGGTATCCCCACCCGGCACACACGATGGCGCAGAAAGAAAAGAAAATGATAAGGATGTCTGCCTGTTTTGCCATTTCCATAAATTCTGTCATTGTCATTCACCTCGCTGCTTATTTTCTCTGTTGGACTCAGCGGCAAGCCACTCTTTGAACGGCTCTGTCGGGATAATGATTCGAGTTCCCACACGAATGGTAGGAAACCCAGGTTCTTTTACAAGCTCATATGCTTTCGGCAGGCTGATGCCCATCCGTAAAGACATCTCACGAACGCTCATTGCCATCTTTTCCATGCTGACCTCCTTCCCGAACGGAACCGATGCTGCCGCATTGACTGTTCTGTCGAATTTTGTCGCCGACGGCAGCAGAACTGCCGCCGGCATGGTTTGTCTGTTCATTCCGGATTACGAAAGGAAATCGTCATCGTCCTCAGTGGAGAAGTCATCCTCCGCACGGCTCTTGCCTCCCAGCGGGTCACCATCGGAAATCTTCTGCAAATTATTCAGCCCGCAGGCGATGCCTCGATTGCCGTTGCTGTTGAAAGCATAGAGGTTGATGCTTGCCCTGCCGTACACGCCGGAGTAAACCTCGGAGCGCTCCAGGATGGGATTCAGGTCGGCATCCACAATGCCGGGAGCGGTGGCGGAGTTCGCATTGATGAAGTACGCATTCGCATACATGGGATCATCGGGACGCTCCGCATCGCCGTCACGCAGCGGGGTCTTGATGACCGAGAGCGCGGGTACGGACTTGCCGTTGCCCTTCAGCTTGGACTCGCCCTCCTCGTAGGCCGCCTGGATAGCCGCCTTGATGGCGTCCATGGTTTTTTTATCGGACTTCGGGATGATCAGGTTCACGCTGTACTTGGGCGTGCCGCCGTTGATGCTCTTCGGGTCCCATACATTTGCGTAGCTCCAGCGGGTACGGGGACCGGTGATAACCTTCGTCTTGTTTACAATCTTTGCCATGATAATTTTCCTCCTTAATTTTCTTTGAAATCGTTTATGGCTGTGTTCATTGCCGGGCGCTTATCGCTTTCCGGGACGAGCGCCGGTTTGCCGGGCGGCTTATAGACAAGACCGCCGAGCAGTTCTTCAAATTTCTTTTTGCCGAGCATCTGGCTCATTGCCGTGATGCCAAGCAGCTTCTGTTCATACGGACTGTATCCGGCATCCGATACCGCTTTTGCGGCGGCATCTTCATCGGTGTACTTCCTGTTGGAGCGGCCTTCGACCACCTTAAAGCCTGTAAACTTCGTGCCGGACAGGGCTTTCTGCAGGGCATAATCCCTGACATCACCCGCCCAGGCGACAAGCTCGTCTGCTTTGGTAAGGATGGATGCCACCTCTTCATCTCTCAGAGCGGCTGGCATCTCAAAATCGTACCTGACAAGCTCCAGATTGTATTCCGCACGTTTCCTGCAGTTTGCTTTTGCCTTGCAGAAGCGGCAGTGGTCGCCGGCCTTAAATTCACCCTTGCCCTCATACGCCAGCTTGGCGGTCGGAGAAAGCACATTTTCCGCCCAGTCAAGAAGCTCGTCCCTGCTCATGGTGTATGTGCTGACGTTCTCCCTTCGGGGCTGATAGATGGTAAGGCTGACCTCCGAAATATCATAGATGCCGTCGAACAGGTCAAGCGCACCCAGCGCATAGCATGAAAGCTGGCTGTTCTTTCCCGCTGACACCAGGACACCAAGACCGTGCTTGTAGTCGATAATGTGAAGCAGACCATCCGAAACGATGATGCAGTCGCCTGTGCCGAAACTGCCCTCGATACCCACATAGCGTGAATAGTCAAGTCGCTGTTCCACCAGCACGAGCGGGTCGGTGCAGCGTTCTTTTGCCTTTGCCGCCTGCTCCATAACAAAGGAGCAGTACCCTTCGGCGCAGTCCTCTATTTCGGAATTGTAGTAGGTCAGGTTCTCCGTAGGGTCTTTTGCGCTTCTGCCGAGAGCCTTTAATACCTTATAGGCACAAAGCTCATGACAGTCCGTGCCCTCCTGCGCATACTCGCTGGGCTTGTCCTCATACTCCTCGCAGAGCCTTGCCGACGGCGGACAGTTCAGCCACCTGTGGCTTGAGGAAGCCGAAAGTAAGGAATGCTTAGCCATCGTTCCCCGCCTCCGGCTTTCCGAGCGCATCCGCTTCCTTCAGCAGCCCTTCATATTGCGAAGGGTCGATGTCCGACAGCTTTTTCGCTCCGTACTTGGTGATGAGGGCTTTGACCTCCGCTGAAAATCCGGCCTGTGCGATTAGCGTCATGCGGTGCCGCACATCTTCAAATGACGGCGCTTTCGGCTTTTCCTTCGGAGGCTCTTTCTCCTCTGCCTGGGATGTAAACATTTCGGTCGGCGCATCGGCGATACCGATAATGGTTTCACCGCAGGTCCGCAGTTCCTTAATCTGCGCATCCAGTTCGCTCATCCTGCCCATCAGGTTCCCCTCCTTCCTGCAGCTTCTTTGCCAGACGCTTTGCGACTACGCTGATGGCGATCAGCACATCGGAAAGCTCTTCGTCAAGCTGTCTGTCTCTGGTTGTCTCTGTGTTTTCCTGCATCTGCAGCACCTCCGTTTCCGAGTGACTTCATGTCCCTCTATCTCTGAAAGGACACAAAACGGATTTTTTAGCGGATAAAATTTCAGCCGCCCTGTTCCTCTCACTTCTGAAAGGACAAAGGCGGCTCTTTTTAGCGGTGATTTTCAAAAAAATTTTATGGCTGCAGTCTGCATTTATATGGAAAGGACGCGGATTTTGCGAAAAACCCTGTTTCCGTCCGCTGAAATCCCGGACTTCTGTCCTTTCAGAAGTAGAGGGGCACTGCCTGCTCAAAAAAGGACGGAGGTGAAAGCCGATGGATATCGGGAAGTTCAATGCAGAGGGGTACTACGACCCAACGCCCTATGAAGCATTGAAGAATGACAGGAAGTATCGGCCGCTCGTGTATATCTGCTCCCCGTTTTCAGGGGATACGGAATATAACACGGAACGGGCAAGACGCTGCAGCCGATTTGCCGTGGATATGGGTGCTATCCCCGTTGCGCCGCATCTGCTGTTTCCGCAGTTTTTATCAGAAAAGACAGAGCGGGAGCTGGCGCTGTTTATGGACATGGTGCTGCTGGGCAAGTGTGAACAGCTGTGGGTGTTCGGCAGTGAAGTGTCAGACGGGATGCAGCGTGAAATTGCAAAGGCAAAAAAGAAAAATATGAAAATCCGTTATTTCACGGATGATTTTAAGGAGGAAGCGGAATGCAGATGACGATTTATGATGCCGCAACGGTGGGCAGCTCATCCAACTGCGTGTATCCCAATGCCGTAGCGGTGACGGATGCAGATACGATGAAGCGGGCGGCGGCATTCGACCATGTATGCGCAGCGTACAGGCAGAACTACCGCAGTGTACAGAATTTTATCAAAGCAGACTGCCTGCCGATGGACTGTGACAACGACCACTCGGATGACCCGGCGGAGTGGGTCACGCCATTTGATGCGGCGATGGCATTCCCCGGCGTGGGGATGATTGCTGTATACAGCAAAAGCAATATGAAGCAGAAAGGCAGCCACAGCCCAAGACCAAGGTTCCATGTATATTTTGCCTGCAGTGAGATAACGGATTCGGAAGCCTACCGTGAGCTGAAGGAACGGGTGCTTGCCGAGTTCCCATACTTTGACGGAGGGGCAAAGGACAGCGCCAGATTTCTCTTCGGCGTCAAGGATGCAGAGGTCGAGGTATATGAGGGCGATAAGAAAATCGACGCCTATTTTACGGACGGCTCATTTGCGGATTGGGATGCGGCGCAGTCCAGGATATTGGAAGGCTCACGCAACAGCACCATGTCGCACTATGCGGGGCGGATCATCAAGCGCCTGGGAAATACAGAGGAAGCCCACAGGCAGTTTTTGAAGGAAGCGGAAAAATGCACTCCTCCGCTGGAGAATGCAGAGCTTTCGGCTATCTGGGCAAGCGCAGTCAAGTTCGGAGCGAAAGTGTCGGCGCAGGAAGGATACATCCCGCCGGAGCAGTATAACCAGGACTTCCAACTGATGCCGGAGGATTTCTCGGATGTCGGACAAGCCATCGTGCTGTCCCGTGAATATGAGGACAGGCTCCGCTATTCCCCTTCCACGGATTACCTCGTGTACAACGGTTCGTTCTGGGAAGAATCCCAGCCCAATGCCCAGGGCATTGCACAGGAGCTTACCGCCAGACAGCTTGAGGAAGCGGAAACCGAAATCGAACGCTGTATGCAGGAACTGTCGAAAAACGGTGCATGGGCAATGCTGGCGGTGATGGGTCCAAAGAAAGCAATGGCGGCATTTAATGAAGCCCAGCAGAGGGCTTTCGACAAATATGAACGCGCAGAAACCTATCGGAAATACGCCATCCGGCGCAGGGATACCAAATACATCTCGGCGGCACTGAAGGAAGCCCGTCCGATGATACAGATTGAACAGCGCATCCTGGATGCCGATGAGTTCCTGCTGAATATGCCGTCGGGAACCTGCAATCTGAAAACGGGAACTGTGCAGGAACACCGGGCGGCAGACTATATCACAAAACAGACCGCTGTCGACCCATCCACAGACGGCATGGACATCTGGCTGGATGCGCTGGACACCTTTTTCCAGGGAGATACCGACCTTGTACGCTATGTGCAGGAAATCGTGGGGCTTGCCGCCATCGGCAAAGTCTATATTGAAGCCCTTGTTATTGCATACGGCGAAGGCAGAAACGGCAAATCCACCTTCTGGAACACGATAGCCCGTGTGCTGGGAAGCTACTCCGGCAATATGTCGGCGGACACACTGACGGTCGGATGCAAGCGCAACGTCAAGCCGGAGCTTGCCGAGGCCAAGGGCAGACGGCTCATTATTGCCGCCGAGCTGGAGGAAGGTATGCGCCTGAACACATCCAATGTCAAGCAGCTCTGCTCCACGAATGAGATTTATGCGGAGAAAAAATACAAAGCGCCGTTCTCCTATGTGCCTACCCATACACAGGTGCTGTATACCAACCACCTGCCGAGGGTCGGTGCAATCGACAAAGGGACATGGCGTCGGCTTATCGTCATCCCCTTCAATGCGAAGATTGAGGGCAAGGCAGATGTAAAGAATTATGCCGACCACCTTTTCAGGACTGCCGGAGGTGCCGTGCTGACCTGGATTATCGAGGGTGCGAGACGGGTGATTGCCAATGATTATAAAATCGTACAGCCGAAAATCGTGCAGGATGCCATCCAGAAATACAAGGACAACAACGACTGGCTTCAGCATTTCCTGGACGACTGCTGCGAGGTAGACCCGTCCTATGAAGCGAAGTCCGGCAAGGTGTATAACACCTACCGCAATTACTGTGCACAGATGGGCGAGTTCGCCCGAAGCACCACGGATTTTTATACCGCCGTTGAATCTCTTGATTTTATGCGCCGAAGGACCAAGACGGGGGTAATTATCAAAGGTCTTCGCCTGAAATCGGAGTTCCTCGGCTGACGAAATGCGTGGGTGAAGATTGGTGAGTCCCGTTTCTGTAATTCTTATATAGGGTTAAAATTTTTAGTTCTTAGAAAAAGTCTTATAGAGAGGTTCATCAACCTTCACCAGAGGAGGTCATATGAGAGAAAAAACCATAGAACAGAAACTTGCGGTGGCAGTTAAAGTGAAAGGCGGAATTGCACCCAAGTTCGTAAGCCCGGGCTTTGATGGGATGCCCGACCGTCTAGTCTTATTGCCGGATGGGAAGTGCGGCTTTGTGGAAGTCAAGGCACCGGGCAGAAAACCCCGTCCGCTGCAGAACGCACGGATACGGCTATTGATGGAATTGGGCTTCCGGGTCTTTGTCCTGGATGATAAAAATCAAATCCCACACATACTTTCCGAGATTGGGGGCGGTGACGGATGAAATTCATACCTCATGATTACCAGCAGTATGCCATCGACTATATCGAAAGCCACCCGATTGCAGCAGTTCTCTTGGACATGGGACTTGGCAAAACGGCAATCATGCTGACTGCATTAAACGACCTGCTGTTTGACTATTTTGAAATCAACCGTGTTCTGGTGATTGCGCCGCTCCGTGTGGCAAGGAACACCTGGCCGCAGGAAATCGAAAAATGGGATCACCTGAAGGACATCCGCTATTCCGTGGCGGTCGGTACGGAAAAAGAACGGCTGGCGGCGTTCGAAAAGGATGCGGACATCTATATCATCAACCGGGAAAATGTCCAGTGGATGGTCAGCCATGTTCCATTCGAGTTCGATGCCATTGTGGTGGACGAGCTTTCGTCCTTCAAAAACCGGAACAGCAAGCGGTTCAAAAGCCTGATGCAGGTGCGGCCGAGGGCAAAGAGGGTCATCGGTCTGACGGGTACCCCGTCCGGCAATGGACTGATGGATCTGTTCGCCGAGTACAAAGTCCTTGATATGGGACAGCGGCTGGGGCGGTTTATTACAAAATACCGCACGGCATATTTCCGACCCGACCGTACCAACGGACAGGTTGTGTATTCCTATAAGCTGCTGCCGGGTGCGGAGCAGCAGATATACGACAAGATATCCGACATCACCATTTCCATGAAGGCGGCTGACCATCTAAAAATGCCAGAACTGGTAAACAGCGAGTGGCGGGTATACATGGAGCCGGATGAGCGGATTCTATACGACAATATGTGCGAAGACCTGACTGCGGAACTGAAAAACGGTGAGGTCACTGCGGCAAATGCGGGAGTGCTTTCCGGAAAGCTCTGCCAGATGGCAAACGGTGCAGTCTATACGGATGCCGGAGATGTGGAGCGTATCCACAGCCGCAAGCTGGACGCATTGGAGGACATCATCGAGAGCATGAACGGCAGACCGCTCCTGATGGCCTACTGGTACAAGCATGACCTTGACCGAATCGAAGAACGGCTGCGGCTGAAAAAGATTGACTTTGCCAGACTGGACTCCGATGCCAGCATCCGCAGATGGAACAGCAGGGAAATCCCTGTCGCATTAATCCATCCCGCTTCTGCCGGACACGGACTGAATTTGCAGTCCGGCGGCTCCACCCTCTGCTGGTTTGGCATCACTTGGAGTCTGGAACTATACCAGCAGACTGTTGCGAGACTTTATCGGCAGGGGCAGAAATCTCAGACTGTTGTTGTCCAGCACATCATCACGGACGATACCATTGACGAGCGAATCATGAAAGCCCTCCTTCAGAAAGAGCGCACCCAGTCGGCACTGATAGATGCCGTAAAAGCAAACCTGAGAAAATCATAGTCAATCCGAGGGATAAAAAATCCAATTCGGAGGTAGGTGTATGGACTCATATGAAAAATTGGTGAACGCCATTATATTGCGGGCAGTCAAGGATTACCGGGATGCGCTTAAGAAACTGGCGAGAGGCCGGAAGAACACCTCCGCCGAGGATACGAAACGGGAATGTGAGCGGTTCTTCCGCTCCCAGTGGTACAGCGCCCTGACATCCGTTGACGGAGAAATGCTGATACGAAAACTGAACGAGGAGGTAACCGATTTATGACGGCAAAAGAATATCTGAGACAGGCTTACCGCTTAGACCAGAAAATCAACAGCAAGCTCCGCCAGATTAACAGCCTGCGTGCCTTAAGCCAGAAGGTAACTGCCTCCTACGATGGTGACGTTGTATCTCACACAAGAAACGTTACAGGCTTGGAGGATAGCGTTATCCGGCTGATAGAATCCGAGGACGAGTTGAATCAGCAGATTAAGGAGTTGGTGGATCTGAGGCGGGAGATTGCCAGAGTAATTGATGCCGTGGGCAACGATACCTACCAGATGATTCTGGAAATGCGCTATCTGTGTTATATGTCGTGGAATGAGATTGCAGAAAATATGAACTACAGCCGCCGCTGGGTTCTGCAAATGCACGCTCGTGCCGTGGAGAAGGTCAATGAGGTTTTGAAGGAGGTAAACGCATGAGCTATCCGGAAGCATTGAAGGATAGAATTCCGATGGAACAAATGAGAAACGGAATGACAGCTTACTACCCGCCCTGCCACTATTGTGGGGCACCTGTGCGGAGTCTCACATACAATCCGAGCCTCAAATACGCCTGTGTCGCTTGCAGAGAAATCGCTGTAGCACAGGCACGTGCTGAAAAAGAGGTGGATAAGCGCAGTGCAAAGGAAAAGAAGCTGAGCACCGCTGTCAAGCGCATTTCCAAGGTCGCTGATATCACGCCGTACCAAAAGGGAATAGAATATGTTCAGAAGCATCTGGATATACCCTATTGGTTCAGCAGTACGGAGGAAATCATGGTAGCGTTGGAGCTAATCAGACGTGGTGTCAAAGCATACCACCAGGTAAAAATATTCGATTACCGTGTTGACTTCCTGCTCCCCGACCTGAAAGTGGCTCTGGAAGTGGACGGCCGCATCTGCCACGGCAAGGATAAGGAAAAAACGCAGCTTATGCGGGATGAAGTAATCTGTTATAAGCTTGGACCAAGCTGGCAAGTTATTCACATTGACACAGAAAACATCAACACGAATGTCACGCATCTGCTTAAAGCCATACGCGGTGTCATGGCTTATCGAGAACGCAAAATAAGAACACAAGAGTTCACATAAATTCACTTGTGTGCAGCATGATTTTTTGGTAGGATATACTTGAAGTAATAGACCTAAAGCTCCATGGGAAATGCACCCATGGGGCTTTTCTTATGCCATAAAGGAGGTGCGGCACCATGCCGAGGATGCCGAGGAAACCGTGTTCCTACCCAGGCTGTCCAAGGCTGACGGACGGCACCTATTGTGAGGAGCATGAAAGAAAAGTGTCACAGCAGTACGAGCAGAACGGACGGGACTTGAAGCACGGCAAACGCTATGGGCGCAACTGGCAGTCCATCCGCAGAGCCTACGTCCACGCCCACCCGCTGTGTGAGCGGTGCATGAAGGCTGGGCGCTACGTTAAGGTCGAGGAGGTTCATCACATAAGGCCCTTGGCTGACGGCGGCGCCAACGATGAGAGTAACCTGATGAGTCTCTGCCGCAAGTGCCACGCAGAGATACACGCCCAGATGGGGACGCGTTCCCACAACGAGACGGTCTACTCCTACGACGGGAACCGTCACGCTTGAGGGAGGGGCGGGTCAAATCTCTACGAGCTTTCTGCAGAAGACCGGCGGCCCCTCAAACGCGCAAAATCGCAAAAGTTTTGAGGGGAATAGACCCCCTGCCGAAAGTGAGGTGTTGAAAATGGGACAGCGAGGACCCAAACCGGGCAGCGGCGGCAGGCCGAAAAAGGCAATCGCAGATAAAATCGCAGACGGAAATACAGGACACAGGCCACTGACGATCATCGACTTCGGTGACAGCGCCGCCGACCTGGAAGGTCAGGCGATGCCGAAGCCGTCCGAGTTCCTGTCCGCTCCCCAGAAGGACGGCTCCACGCTCTGCGCTGCGGAAATATATGAAACCACATGGCAGTGGCTCTCGGAGCGCGGCTGTGCGGCGCTTGTCTCTCCGTAGCTCATCGAGCGCTTTGCCATGGCGAGCGCCCGCTGGAGACAGTGTGAAAGCATCACCAGCCAACTCGGATTTTTAGCGAAGCACCCCACCACAGGTGCGGCGATCCAGTCCCCCTACGTGGCGATTGCGGATAAGTATATGACGCAGGCAAACCGCCTGGGGTCGGAAATATATCAAATTGTCCGGGAAAACTGTACCGGCGAATACAAAGGAGCCAGCCCCCAGGATGATGTGATGAAACGGCTGCTCCGGGCGAGAAAGGGGTATTAAAAATGACAGCGAACAGTGGAAGAATTCATGGAATGTCTCCGTTTAACGGCAATTTTTACGACGCAGACGGGAGCATCCGCAACATTGCGGAGCTGGCGGGAACTGGAACCGCCGGGCAGGCCTCCATGGTGACGGTGGGCACGACAACAACCGGAAATGCCGGGACAGAGGCATCAGTTGTAAACAGAGGCACCGAGACAGACCTTGTCTTGGATTTCGTGATTCCGCGCGGCGAGAAAGGCGAACAGGGCGAGAGGGGGGATACCGGAGCCACAGGGGCCACATGGGCCACAGGGGCCGCGGGGGCCGCTGGCAAGGATGGCGGCTCTGTTACAGCCATTTCGTTCTCATTGGACGCAGACGGGCACGTAACCGGCGGCACAGCCACGCTATCCGATGGGGGAACGGTCAGCATCACGGTGACGGAGGCTGCTGAGTGATAGAAAAAGTGAATCCGAGCCACCCGGATAAGGTGGCGGACAGGATTGCAGGAGCAATCGTCGACCTGGCATACGCTGCGGAGGAGAATCCAAAAATTGCTGTGGAGGTTCTGCTCGGACATGGTGTGTGCCATGTAATTATTGAAACAACTGCTGTTCTGGATAAAGAGGACATTGCCGAGGCGGTTTGCCTGATTGCGGGAGAAGCCCTGCTCGACCTGCGCATTGTGCCGCAGGATGAGCATCTGGCTCAGAACCAGTCGGGCGGCATCCGCTGCGGTGACAACGGCATCTTCAAAGGCGTGCCGCTGACTGCAGAGCAGAAAACACTCTCCCAGTTCGCCCGAAAAATGTATACCACCCACCCATTTGACGGAAAGTACATTCTGGATGGCGAACGGCTCATCATCTGCCAGAGTAATGCCTCATCCGAGGAACTGCGGAAATTGTATCCCAACGCCGTGGTCAATCCCCTGGGTGATTGGACAGGCGGCACGGACGTGGATACCGGTGCCACAAACCGTAAGCTCGGTTCTGATATGGCGGACTCCGCCACTGGTGGTGGTCTGCACGGGAAAGACCTATCCAAAGCCGACGTAAGTGTAAATATACACGCTTTCCTGAAAGCACAAAAATTATCGAAACCTGTCGAACTGTACTGTGCCATCGGTGATGATACCATGGATGGGCTGCCCTACTCCGAGATTGTGGAGGAGGCTCGTGAGTACATCCGCTCGGCAGGCGGATTTGAGAAATTTGCGGAATGGGGGCTGTACTGATATGCGTTCCCATAGTGAAGAAGCACTGGCTTTTATAGAGACCGAGCTCAAGAAGCGTGGTATCAATGATTATCGTTTTTGTGTCGAAAATGACTGTTATGTCTGCGACCGATTTGGAAATTTCTATGCTGTGTGCAGACGGCAGTATTCCAAAATTGGAAATCTAATAGAGAAATATGAGGTGCATCGGATAACAGGTTCAATAGATAAGTACGGCTATATTACTTATCGAATGACGATTGATGGCATCAAGAAACACGTAAAAGCTCATCGAGTGATGTTAAATGCGTGGATTGGAGAAAAGCCGGATATGTCGGTTAATCACAAAGACGACAATAAGAAAAATAATGCACTGGAGAATTTAGAGTGGTGTACGGTTGCAGGAAACAATGCCCACACAATTGAGACCGGGCTTTTTGACCCGCATAATCAAAAAGGACATCTCAGGAAAATTCCATCCGTTGATTGGATGACTCTGTATGTTTTGCATAAGCACTGTGGGTATTCACTGAGCGAGTTGGGGAGAATGAACGGTTGCTCCCACGATACTGTAAAAAAGGTTGTAGAAAAAATCGGTAGGACGCTCCCGAAGGAGGCCATTCATGAACAATAAACAAACACAATATTATTTGGCGGACATAAATGACCTAATTCCGTATATCAATAATGCTCGTACACATGATGATAAACAGGTAGCGCAGATAGCTGCTTCTATTAAAGAATTCGGCTTTTTAGCTCCTGTCATCATATCAGGTGATAACAGTATTCTGTGTGGTCATGGCAGATATTATGCGGCACAGAAGCTGGGATTAAAAAAAATCCCCTGTATCAAAGAAGAGTACCTCACTGAATCTCAGCGGAAAGCGTATATAATTGCAGATAATAAACTATCCCTCAATGCAGGCTGGGACGAAGAACTGCTGCGTGTTGAGATTGAAGCCCTGCAGGGCGAGGACTTCGATGTCTCCCTGACCGGCTTTGACGAAAAGGAAATCGCCGCCCTCTTCGATGACGGCGGCAAGGCCAAAGAGGATGATTTTGATGTCGATGCGGAACTGGAAAAGCCAGCTTTCTCAAAGGCAGGAGACATCTGGACGCTGGGCAGGCACAGGCTTGTCTGCGATGATTCGACAAATCCCGACACCTTTGCCGCTCTGATGGGCGGCATCAAAGCAAACCTTGTGATTACGGATCCGCCGTACAACGTCAACTATGAGGGTACGGCGGGGAAACTAAAAAATGACAACATGGCGGATACGGCCTTCTATGAGTTCCTGCTCTCGGCGTTTAAAAATACCGAAGCAGTCATGGCGGAGGATGCGTCCATCTATGTTTTCCACGCCGACACCGAGAGGCTGAATTTCAGGCGGGCCTTTGTGGATGCCGGCTTTTATTTGTCCGGCTGCTGTATCTGGAAGAAGGAGTCCCTGGTGCTAGGGCGCTCCCCATACCAGTGGCAGCATGAGCCTGTTCTGTACGGCTGGAAGAAGAAAGGCAAGCACCAGTGGTACACGGGCAGGAAGGAAACGACCGTCTGGGAGTTCGACAAGCCGAAGAAAAGCGGCGACCACCCCACGATGAAGCCGATCCCCCTGCTCGCCTATCCCATCACCAATTCCTCCATGAGCAATTCCGTGGTGCTGGATCCCTTCGGTGGTTCCGGCTCTACGCTCATTGCCTGTGAGCAGACCGACCGCATCTGTTACACCATCGAGCTGGACGAGAAGTTCTGCGATGTCATCGTAAACCGCTATGTGGAGCAGGTCGGCTCGGCAGACGGTGTGTCTGTGGAGCGTGATGGGCAGACGCTACAATATGTGGAGGCGGTTGCGGATGGATAAACTGACGCTTGGTAGTCTTTTTGACGGGAGTGGCGGCTTTCCGCTGGGCGGTCTGCTCGCAGGAATCACCCCCGTATGGGCATCGGAAATCGAGCCATTCCCTGTCCGGGTGACCACAAAGAGGATGCCTTTTATTAAACATTACGGTGATGTGTCCGCTATGAACGGCGGCAAAATCGAGCCTGTGGACATCATCACCTTCGGAAGCCCGTGCCAGGATATGTCAGTGGCGGGCAAGCGCAGCGGCCTGGACGGAGAACGTTCAAGCCTGTTTTATGAAGCTGTGCGAATCATAAAAGAAATGAGGTGTGCGACTAATGGAAAATATCCAAGATACGCAGTCTGGGAGAACGTGCCGGGAGCCTTCTCCTCAAACGGCGGCGAGGACTTCAAAGCCGTCCTCGAAGCGCTCCTCTCAGTCAAAAGCGAAACTGTATCTGTTTCTCGACCTGAGAGGTGGCCTTCCGCAGGAGAAATCCTGGGCGACGGATACTCCCTTGCCTGGAGAGTCCTCGATACGCAATACTGGGGAGTCCCCCAGAGAAGAAAACGCATCTACCTTGTCGCAGATTTTGCAGGCGGGAGTGCCGGAAAAATATTATTTGAGTCCGAAGGCGTGTCAGGGTATTCTGCGGAGGGCTTCCGTGCGTGGCAAAGAGCTGCCGGAAGTGCTGCGGCTGGCGCTGGAGAACCAGGTGGCGATGGCGTCTTAGCGTTCCATATCAACCAGCGGGAAGAAACCATTGACCTGCACGGCGTGTCCGGCACACTGATGGCTACCCGCAATATGCAGATGCAGACCTTCGTGGCATCTCCAGTTCCGTGCCTGAACGACCAGGGCGGTGAGCGGATGGACGTGACTGAGGACGTCACTTCCACCTTAAGGGCAGAAGCCCATCATCCGCCGTGCGTGGTAGAGTCGGCTGGTTTCTGCACAGAGCATTCGGCGAACAGCCGCTCGATTGGATATGAAGCGGAGAAATCCCCGACCCTGAGAGCCGGTGTTGTCCCTGCGGCGGTGACCATGTGGGAGAACCACTCCCAGGACACGAGATACACCGACCCGCTCGATACGGCGCCGACAGTCAGCTCAACATACGGCACAGGCGGCAACAACCAGCCGTTTGTCGTTGAAGGCACACCAAAGGCGCTGAAAATCCGCTCCGGCTGTGAGGGCGGCGGCAAAGGCGCGCTGATGCAGGAGGACAAGTCGGCAACGCTGGGATGCAATAACGACCAGACAGTCTTTGTGCCCCAGGCATACGGCATCAGTTCCTTCAAATCAAATGCCATGCTCTCGGACAACCCCCATGCCGGGATTTACGAAGCGGAAACCAGTAGGGCGCTGGACATCGGCGGCGGCAGTCCGACCTGCAACCAGGGCGGCATCGCTGTGGTGGAGAGTTACTCCATTCAGGGCAACAATCAGGGGGCAGAACGCAAAATTCTCCCCATCCATCGAGGAGGAACTGCAGCCGACGCTGGTGGCAAAGGGTCCGGGCACGGTTCAGAGTGGATATACCGTCCGCAGGCTCACCCCTACGGAATGCGCAAGGCTCCAGGGCTTTTCCGACTGGTGGTGCGCTGACCTAGGAACGGAGAAACCAACAGACGAGGAACTGTACTTCTGGTACAAGGTGTTCGAGACACATCGGCTTGTCACCAACCCGAAGGTCAAGCCGAAAACCTCCAAGCAGATAGCGAAATGGCTGAAAGACCCGCACTCCGATTCCGCAGAATACAAGATGTGGGGCAATGGCGTAGCGCTCCCGTGCGTGGCATTTGTACTCTCAGGCATTGTGTATTACTCACAGCTTCCTGCGGAATAATTCGGTACATATTCTCCGCCTTAGCCGCTTGCTATTTCTACGGTTTAGAGCGATATATGTACTACCGAAAAACAAGGGGGGCAAACGCAATGACATTTGAATTCCATGTGAGTGGCGCAGACCGCAAGGAACTAGTAAAGGCGATGGGCGAGATTTTGGAGGTTAAACTACAATACCTCGGAATGCCCACTGCCACCTACGAAGTAGACTACTTCACCATTGACAAGGCAGGAGCGGTCAGCTTTGATGACCGAGCCGACTCCGAGGAGACTGAAAACCTGCTCGACAGGCTTGCGGAAAGGGGCTTCACGCCGGAGAACTGCGGGGTCATGGAAACCCCATTCGAAGAACCCGAGAAAAGCGCTCACAGCGCGCCTGTGGGGCTTACAGTGGCGCTTCCGCTCGATATGGTTTCGGTCGGGTCGGCAAGCTCACCAAGCTGCTGGACGCCAAGGGTGGCCTTATCAAGAAGGCACTGGGGATTGACGCCACTCCGATTGAACTTGGCGAAGACGCAGTTTCCTTCCCCTGGTTTTCCGAGATGCCCAATGCTGATACGGCGCAGGCTTACACCCACTTCATTTCGGCGCTCTGCCAGATGAGCCGGGAGCAGAAACGCATCACGGCAACCGAGAAAAATGTCGAAAATGAGAAGTACGCCTTCCGCTGCTTTCTCCTGCGGCTGGGCTTTATTGGCGCTGAATACAAAACCGAGCGGAAAATCCTGCTGAAGAACCTGACGGGTTCATCCGCTTTCAAGAACGGAGGTGCTGACCATGCGGTTTCCAAGTAAAGAGATTGTGGAGCGGGTATGGCAACAGTACCCTGCAGGCACACGGGTGGAGCTTGTGCAGATGGATGATGTGCAGGCTCCTCCCGTGGGGACGATGGGAACGGTTACTGCTGTGGACGATACGGGCAGCCTGCTGATGCACTGGGACAACGGCTCCCATTTGAATGTAATCTATGGCGAGGATGTCGTCCGAAAGGTTTCTGAGCCGTCATAAAATACACGACTTCTAAGCGGATACGACACAAAAAGATTGACTTGCTATTATTTGCTTTTAGAGCGAATATATGTACTGCCAAAAGGAAAGATGCCCTAAAACAAAACACGGAGGTACATAGTTTGAAACAAATAAGCAATCGAAGTTGGCCCGAAAGGGCGCAAGAAACAAGGCCACAAGGAGTAGCAGCCAAAGGAAATATAGGAAGCAGCCAGCAGGTTAGGGAACGGACGGCGGTGAGATTGCAAACCCCCGCTTTTGAAGGAGCTGAATAGCCGCCTTTTTGTGGTCTATGGGGTCAGGATCGGACTTTCGGTAAAGTTCGGGGTTGTAAGGCTCATTTTTGCTCAGAATGCTGTAGATGGCGGTCAGCAACATCCTGGCAATAGCGACAATAGCTTTCTTGTGCCCCCGGCGCTTCTTGATGGAAAGGTAGCGGTTTCTGATTTCAGGATGCTTTTTGGAGGTAACAACAGCATTGGCGCACTGAATCAGAAGGGGCTTAATGTAAGCGCCGGCCCGGCTGACTCTACTGGACTTGCGTTTGCCGCCGCTCTCGTTGCACTGCGGGGCCAGCCCCGCCCAGGAGCAGAGATGCTTGGCAGCGGGAAATACGGACATATCCACACCAATTTCCGCAATCACTGCGATGGCGGAAAAGTAACGGATACCCGGCACAGACGCAATCAGCTCCATTTGGGGCAGATATGGCTCGGCAAGGGTCAGAATAGCGGATTCCAGATTGAGTTTACAAAGCTCCAGCGAGCCCATGTGAGCGCGGATGACCTTCAGCTTTTCCGCTTGCTCATGGGAGATGGTCCCATCAATGGACAACTGGATTTCCTCAATGGGCGTTTTACAACGGCGATCCACGAAAGGGGTCACGTCAAAATCCGTTTCATCGGGATGCTCCAGCATGTAGTCCAGAATCGCGGTGGCGCTCTTGCCGAACACGTCGGAAAAAGCGTGGTCGAGCTGGACATTTGACGTGGTCAGGCAGTTCTGCGCCCTGTTCTTTTCCCCGGTGGTGAAGTTGATGAGCTTGGAGCGGTAACGCATCAAATCCCGAAGCTGCCGAATATCGGCGGGCGGGATAAAGCTGCCGGACACCAGATCGTGCTTGAAAATATCCGCAATCCACTTGGCATCCTTCTTGTCGATTTTCTTGCCCCGGATGGCCTTGAGGTACTTCGGGTGGGCGAGCACCACATTGCAGGTAAGCTCCAGAACATTGTAGACCGGATGCCAGTACTTCCCGGTGGCTTCCATGCAGACATCCCGGCGGTTGTTGGACTCAAGCCATGCTGCCAGTTCCCGCAGATTTCGGGTATAGGTGGAAAACCGTTTGGTCTGGTAAGTGGTCACTGATTTCTCATTAGTTGACGCGATGCAGGCCACCACAAAGGTTTTGTGAACATCAATTCCACAGCAAATCGGATACACGATTTTGAGCATAGCCTCACCCTCTCAATGATTTGGAGGATAAGGGCAGGGACTGACCGTTCAGCCATAAACGAGAGTTGTTTATCAAATTTTAGTTTCCGTGCTCACAGGCGACACTTATTTGTGCTTGAAAGAACAGTCGGCACACATTACCATGCGGGCGGTGTTACCACCGTATCCACTCACCTCCCCGTGCTCTGTAGTGTACCCTTTCCTCCACTTCATTTTAACAAATTCACCGCGAGGGCACACCCGGTTTCATCCCGTTTTGTGCCTTTCGCAGAAAGGAATGACCATTACCATGAACGCCTACACACTGAGAAATTACATGAACCTGCAGAACTACAACACCGAAATCACCAGAGCGGATTTTGAATCCCTCTTCACCAAGACCAAGGAGCGTGTCACCTTTACATTCAACGGCTGGGACGGCAAGAGCTACGACGGCGAGAGCCGCACGGGATGTATTTACCGCACTGCCATCAAGGGCTACGAGGAGGTACGGTTCATCAAGGTCGGCAAGGGACTGCACTACATTGACGAAGACAGCAGCGTGATTGAGAAAGCCACAGGCGAAGCCCACAAAGAAGCCGAATGGCTGGTGGATGTGGCAAGAGCCTAAGAAAAACGAAAACATCGGAGAACGGAAGCCCATCGGCTTCTGTCTCTCGTACACATAGATTATTGGAAGTCGCTCACGGGCGGCTATTTTTATTGCCCTGGGAGGTGGTTCAAGTGGCAATGCGGAAACTGAAAAAATACAAGCCCACCAAGTTCAAAGCAAAGGACTCCCGCTACGATGAGGATGCCGCCGACTATGCGGTCAGCTTCATCGAGTGCCTCTGCCATACGAAAGGCACCTGGGCGGGAAAGCCCTTTGAACTCATCGACTGGCAGGAACAGATAATCCGTGACATCTTCGGCATCCTGAAACCAAACGGCTATCGGCAGTTCAACACAGCCTATGTGGAGATACCGAAGAAGCAGGGCAAGTCTGAGCTTGCCGCTGCGGTCGCTCTGCTCCTCACCTGCGGGGACGGCGAGGAACGTGCCGAGGTATATGGCTGTGCCGCCGACCGCCAGCAGGCAACGATTGTGTTTGATGTGGCTGCGGATATGGTGCGGATGTGTCCGGCTTTGTCGAAACGTGTCAAAATCTTGACCTCACAAAAGCGTATCATCTATCAGCCCACGAACTCGTTCTATCAGGTATTATCCGCCGAGGCTTATTCCAAGCACGGCTTTAATATACACGGCGTGGTGTTTGATGAGCTGCACACCCAGCCCAACCGAAAGCTCTTTGATGTTATGACCAAAGGCTCCGGCGATGCCAGGATGCAGCCGCTCTATTTCCTGATCACCACAGCAGGGACAGATACCAATTCCATCTGCTACGAGACACACCAGAAGGCGCTGGATATTCTGGAGGGACGAAAAATCGACCCCACCTTTTATCCTGTCATTTATGGTGCATCCACGGATGAGGACTGGACAGACCCAAAGGTCTGGAAGAAGGCAAATCCCTCCCTTGGCATTACGGTGGGTATCGACAAGGTCAAGGCTGCCTGTGAGTCGGCAAAGCAGAACCCCGGCGAGGAGAACTCCTTCCGGCAGCTGAGATTAAACCAGTGGGTGAAGCAGTCGGTGCGCTGGATGCCCATGCAGAAATGGGATGCCTGCGCGTTCCGTGTGGATGAGGACGACTTGGAGGGGCGCATCTGCTACGGCGGTCTGGATTTATCCCAGACCACGGACATCACTGCTTTCGTGCTGGTGTTCCCGCCGAGGAACGAGGATGAAAAATATATGATTCTGCCGTACTTCTGGATACCGGAGGACAATGTGACGCTGCGAGTCAACCGTGACCACGTCCCCTACGATGTCTGGGAGCGCCAGGGTGTGCTGATGACCACGGAAGGCAACGTGGTTCACTACGGCTACATCGAAAAATTCATCGAGCGGCTGGGCGAACGGTTCAATATCCGTGAGATTGCCTTCGACCGCTGGGGCGCTGTGCAGATGGTGCAGAACCTTGAGGGCATGGGATTCACTGTGGTTCCCTTCGGACAGGGCTTTAAGGATATGTCCCCGCCTACCAAGGAACTGATGAAGCTGGTGCTGGAGGAGAAAATCGCACACGGCGGACACCCGGTGCTGCGCTGGAACATGGACAACGTATTCGTCCGTACCGACCCGGCTGGCAACATCAAAATGGATAAGGAAAAATCTACAGAGAAGATTGACGGCGCGGTGGCGACTGTCATGGCGCTCGACCGGGCAATACGCTGCGGAAGTGAGCCGGACGACAGCATATATAACCATCGCGGCATTTTGTTTATATGATTGGAGGAGAAAATTTTATGGGTATTTTTTCGAGTATGTTCAAGGCGAGGGATAAGCCCAAGGACAGCACGGCAGGCAGCGCATGGATGTTCCGCTTCGGCGGCTCCTCGTCCAATAAGCTGGTGACTGAGCGGTCGAGTATGCAGGTGGCTGCGGTGTATGCCTGCGTCCGGGTGCTGTCAGAGGCGGTGGCGCAGCTCCCACTCCACCTGTATAAATACACAGGCGATGGCAGCAAGGAAAAGGCGCTCGACCATCCTCTCTACAGACTGCTCCACGATGAGCCGAATCCTGAGATGAGCAGCTTTGTATATCGGGAAACCGAAATGTGCCACCTGCTCCTATGGGGCAATGCCTATTCTCAGATTATCAGAAACGGCAAGGGCGAGGTGGTGGCTCTGTATCCGCTGATGCCCAACCGTATGACGGTCAGTCGTGACGATAAAGGGCGGCTTTATTACGAGTACACCATCAGTGACGATGATGCGCCGCAGGTCAAAAAGACCATTCTGAAACCTTCCGAGGTGCTTCACATTCCGGGGCTTGGCTTTGACGGGCTGGTGGGCTACTCGCCCATAGCTGTGGCTAAGAACGCCATCGGCTTATCCATCGCAACCGAGGAATACGGGGCGAAATTCTTCGCCAACGGCGCCACACCAGGCGGCATCCTGGAATACTCAGGTGTTATCAAAGACCCGGATTCAGTTCGGGATGCATGGAACAGAGGCTTTGGCGGCAGCTCAAACTCCAGCAAAGTAGCTGTGCTAGAGGAAGGCATGAAATATACGCCTATCTCCATCAGCCCTGACGAGGCGCAGTTTCTGGACACACGAAAGTTCCAGATTTCTGAGATTGCGAGAATTTTCCGCGTGCCTCCTCACCTGATTGGTGACCTGGAGCACTCGACCTTCTCCAATATCGAACAGCAGTCGCTGGAGTTCGTGACCTACTCCCTCCAGCCGTGGTTAGTGCGCTGGGAACAGGACATCTGCAGGGCGCTGCTCTCGGAGGATGAGAAAAAGGATTACTTCGCCAAGTTCAATGTGGATGGGCTGCTCCATGGAGATTACCAGAGCCGCATGAGCGGCTATGCCACGGCAAGGCAGAACGGCTGGATGAGCGCCAACGACATCCGTGAGCTTGAGAACCTCGACCGCATTCCTGCCGAGGACGGCGGCGATTTGTACCTTATCAACGGCAACATGACTAAATTAGCCGATGCCGGTATCTTTGCGGCGGGCGGCGGAAAGGAGGAAGATTCCGATGAAGAAGTTCTGGAAATGGAAGAATCAGACGCCGGACCAGACACAGCAGAGTCAGGAACGGACGCTGTATCTGAACGGGACCATCGCAGACGAAAGCTGGTTTGATGACGACATCACGCCCCAGCTGTTCAAGGACGAGCTGAACTCCGGCACCGGCGACATCACGGTCTGGATTAACTCACCCGGCGGCGACTGCGTGGCGGCGGCTCAAATCTACAATATGCTCATGGACTATCGCGGCAATGTGACAGTCAAGATTGACGGCATCGCGGCATCCGCAGCCAGCGTGATTGCTATGGCTGGCACAAAGGTGCTGGTGTCTCCCGTGTCCATGATGATGATCCACAATCCGGCGACCATTGCGATGGGCGATACCGCAGAGATGCAGAAAGCCATCGCCATGCTGGACGAGGTCAAGGAAAGCATCATGAACGCCTACGAAATCAAGACTGGGATGTCCCGCACGAAGATTTCACACCTCATGGATGCGGAAACCTGGATGGACGCCAACAGCGCCGTGGAGATGGGCTTTGCGGATGAGATTATGAAACGCTCCGACGCAGAGAACATCGAAATCCCACAGGTCAGCATGGTGTATTCCAGGGCAAGCGTCACCAATTCCCTCATGGAGAAGCTGACGCAGCACTGCAAAATCGAGAAACCCACTGAAAACAGCCGCACGGCGGACGAACTGCTGGAGCGGCTGAATCTGATTAAAAACCACTTTTAAGGAGGATTTTATTATGACTATCAAGGAACTGCGTGAAAAGCGCAACAAGGCATGGAATGACACCAAGGCATTCCTTGACTCCCATCGTGCCGAGAACGGCACCCTCTCTGCGGAGGACTCCGCAATCTACGATAAGATGGAAGCCGAAATCAACAACCTGGGCAAGGAAATCTCCCGTCTGGAGAGAGCCTCCGAGATTGAGAAGCAGCTTTCCCAGCCCACCAGTGACCCCATCACGGGGACTCCGGGCGGCGCGGACAAGAAGAAGTCCGGCAGGGCATCCGATGAGTACCGCATGGCGGCGCTTGCGGCTTTGCGCTCCAACTTCAAGCACGTGAGCAACGCCCTCCAGGAAGGTGTCGATGCGGACGGTGGCTACCTGGTGCCGGAGGAATGGGATAGCCGTCTGATTGACATCCTCGATGAAGAGAACATCATGCGCAGGCTCTCCACCATCATCCGCACCAGCGGCCTGCACCGTATCAACCTCGCGGCGAACAAGCCTGCGGCGGCGTGGATTGAGGAAGGCGGTGAGCTGACCTGGGGTGACGCCACCTTTGACCAGACCACGATGGACGCCTACAAGCTCCATGTGGCAATCAAGGTGACGGAGGAGCTGCTCTACGACAACGCCTACAATCTGGAGGGCTATATCACCACCCAGTTTGGCAAGGCTCTCGCCAACGCCGAGGAGGACGCTTTCCTGAACGGGGACGGCTCCGGCAAGCCGACCGGCCTCTTTACCTCTGCGACCGCTTTCGATTCCGTGGATGATCCGGATTCCGACAGCTTGATTTCGCTGGTGTATGCCCTCAAGCGTCCGTACCGCAAGAACGCGTCCTTCATCATGAACGATGCCACCATTGCGGCTATCCGTAAGCTGAAGGACAACAACGGCGCGTATATCTGGCAGCCGAGCTATCAGGCGGGTGAGCCTGACCGTGTGCTGGGCTATGCCGTATACACCAGCGCCTATGCTCCGACCACGGGCATCGCTTTCGGTGACTACAGCTACTACAACATCGGCGACAGGGGCACCCGTTCCTTTGCGGAGCTGCGTGAGCTTTTCGCTGGCAACGGCATGATCGGTTATGTGGCGAAGGAACGTGTGGACGGCAAGCTGCTCCTGCCGGAGGCGGTTCAAGTGCTGACCATCGGCGCGACTGCCGCAGGCTGATAACAGGGATCCCCGAAAAGTCGTATGACTTTTTTGGGGAGAGGAGGAGCAACGGAATGAATGAGCTTTTCGTGCTTGCACGGAAACGAATGATATGGAGTTTGCGACGACGAAAGGAGGATGCCGTATGGCTCTGATTATGCTTGATGAAGCAAAGAACTACCTGCGGGTGGACACTTCAGATGACGACAGTCTTATCGGCGTCCTCCTGTCCTCCGCCTGCAGGCTGTGCGCGGATGTTGCACGGCTGACCGATGAGCAGTGGGCTGTGGTGGACGGTGACTGTGACAGCGATGAGGAACAGAAACTCTATTCTACAGATGAGCTGGCGCATATCCGTGAAATCATAAAGGTGGCGATTCTGTATTCCATCGGATACCTCTACGAACACCGGGAAGAAGCTGACCACCACGACCTCACCATCACGCTCCGCTCCCTGCTCTTTGCCATTCGGGAAGGAGTGTGGTGACTGTGAAAATCTCACTCCTGAACGAGCGGCTCACCATCCAGAAAAATTCTGTCACAGTCGATTCTGTGGGCAACCACAAAAACGAGTGGACGGATTATTTCCCCTGCTATACCTATGCGGCGGCATCCAGCTACCAGCAGAAGGAACAGCAGGCTGCGGGGATTACCGTATCGGATGACGAGCTGGTGTTCACAGTCCGCTACTGCTCCGAGCTTGCCAACCTGGATAACACCCACTATCGGGTGATGTTCCGGGATGAGCCGTACAACATTACGGCTGTTGACAGGATGAACTACCAGCACAAATCCCTGAAAATCACCTGTAAAAAGGAACGGAGGGACAGCTGATGTCAACGAAAAAAGTGAGCATTGAGGAGATGGCGGACGCCATCAATGAGGGCTTGCAGGAGTATGCCGACCTTGCCGCCGAGGATATGAAAGCTGCTGTGGAGAAAACAGCCACGGCAGTCAAAAAGGAAATCTCAGCGAATGCTCCCGTTGACACGGGTGCCTATGCGAAAAGCTGGACGACCAAGAAAACGTCGGAGGATTCGCAGAGCCTGCAGATGACCGTCTACTCCAAGAACCGCTACCAGCTGGCACACCTGTTGGAAAAGGGACACGCCAACCGTGGCGGCGGCAGGACGAAAGCCTATCCGCATATCGCACCGGCAGAAGAAAACGGCGAGGAGATGCTGGAGCAGCTGATTGAATCCGCTCTGAAAGGGTGATGCCTATGGCACATGAAGAAGTAATGGCAATGCTGGACAGTATGGGCATCTCTTATGCCTACGACCACTTTGCCGAGGGCGAGTCGCCGGATCCGCCGTTTATCTGTTTTCTGTATCCGAGGTCGGATAATTTCGGAGCGGACAATATCGTATACACCAGCGCGAACGAACTGGACATCGAGGTCTACACCAATTACAAAGACCCGGATTTGGAAGAAAAAATAGAGGAAATCCTGACCAAAAATGAGCTTTATTATGAAAAGTCCGAGGTCTGGATTGAATCCGAGAAACTGTACGAAGTCCTCTATACCGTTATGGTGTAGGGGCTATATTTTTGAAAGAGAGGTAAAAAGTTATGGCCAACAAAGCGAATACGGTCAAGTTCGGTCTAAAAAATGTCTACTACGCTAAGGCCACTTTTAGTGACAATGGCGCGGACCCCACGTTTGACACTCCCGTCCGCATTCCGGGCGCAGTCAACCTGTCGCTGGATGCGGAGGGTGAATCCGAGCCGTGGTACGCAGATGATTCCATCTATGTGGTGCTGGCTGCGAACAACGGCTACAGCGGGGATCTGGAGATTACGCTCATCCCGGAGAGCTTCCTGACGGACATTCTTCATGAGACGAAGGACAACAAAGGTGTGTTGGTGGAGCAGTCCGATGTGGAGGTGGAGCATTTTGCTCTTCTCTTTGAGTTCAACGGCGACCAGCACAAAACCCGCCATGTGCTGTACAACTGCACCTGCTCCCGTCCAACAATTGAGAGCGCAACCACGGAGGACACCAGAGAGCCGCAGACAGACACACTGACCATTACCGCGCTGCCGTTGCCAAGCGGGTATGTCAAGGCAAAGACAGGGCAGGACATTGATGACACCACTTACAATGGCTGGTTCAACGAGGTCTATGTGCCAACGTCCCTTACGACAAGAACAAAATCTGGAGGAACAGAGTCTGGCACGGATCCGGTGGGCTAAGTTGACTGAGGGCGGAGCTTCGGCTCCGCTCCCCCCCTATGATGGATGTTTTTTCATGGCAGTAACAAAGACAATCAACATTGACGGCATCAATACCACCTTCCGCGCAAGCGCGGCAATTCCGAGAATTTACCGCATCAAGTTCGGCAGGGATATCTACAAAGACCTGCGCTCCCTAGAAAAGGGCGTGGGCGACGGCGATGAAGAGAACAGCAACCTGGATATGTTCAGTCTGGAGATGTTTGAGGACTTGGCGTGGGTAATGGCAAAGCACGCTGACCCGTCTGTGCCGGATTCCCCTGACGAATGGCTGGAGCAGTACAACACTTTCTCCATCTACCAGGTTCTGCCGCAGCTCATTGAACTGTGGGGGCTGAACACACAGACGCAGGCGGAGTCCAAGCAAAATTTCAAAAAAGCAGCAGAGAGATAACGACTCCGCTCTTTCTGCTGCGGTGCGTCCAGCTGGGGATTTCAATCCGTGACCTTGATCTGCTTACCATCGGCATGGTCAACGATATGTTCGTGAAAAGCCACAACGATGAGTACGATTATCCTACGGCGGCTACCCAGGAGCAGATGGACAGATTCTAACAAAGGAGGTGGGGCCACATGGCAAACAGAATCGCGGGCATTACTGTGGAGATCGGCGGCGATACTACCAAGCTGCAGACCGCATTGAAGTCGGTCAACTCTGAAATAAAATCAACGCAGTCACAGCTAAAGGATGTCAATAACCTTTTAAAGCTCGACCCCACCAATACGGAGTTGCTGACACAGAAACAGAAGCTCCTGACAGAAGCTATCTCCGAGACAAAGGAAAAGCTGACTACATTAAAAACTGCCGCAGAGCAGGCAAACGAACAGCTCCAAAACGGTGATATCACCCAGGAGCAGTATGATGCTCTCCAACGCGAGATTGTAGAGACGGAGGAAAAGCTTAAGTCCTTGGCCGACCAGGCGGCGGAGTCCAATGCGGCTCTCGTCAAAATTGGCGAAGCCGGCGAGACCCTTGAGTCGGTGGGTGACTCCATCTCAGGCGTGGGGAAGCAGATGCTCGGTGTGACTATCGCCGTCGTTGGACTCGGCACGGCGGCAGTGACCACCACGGCGGATTTTGAGTCGGCTATGAGCAAAGTCAAAGCACTTATCAGTTCGTCCTCGACCGACCTTGAGGGCGATATGGAACGGCTGGAGGCGGCGGCGAGAGAAGCTGGCTCGACCACCGTGTTCTCCGCGACCGAGGCGGCAGAAGCCATGTCCTACATGGGTCTTGCAGGCTGGTCGGCAGAAGAGATGATTGAGGGCCTGGACGGTGTCTTAAACCTTGCCGCCGCATCTGAGATGGATCTGGCAACCGCCTCGGACATTGTGACGGACTACCTGTCCGCATTCGGTCTGACCGCCGCTGACTCCAGCACTTTGGTGGATAAAATGGCGTATGCCATGAGCAACAGCAACACCAGCACGGAGCAGTTAGGTGAAGCTTATAAAAACTGCGCGGCGACCGCCACCCAGCTGGGCTACGGTCTGGATGAGACAACTGCAGCGCTGATGGTTATGGCGGATGCGGGTATTAAAGGCGGCGAGGCTGGCACGGCTTTGTCCTCTATCATGACCCGTCTCGGCAACAACACCAGCGGCTGTACGGATATGCTTGCCGAATATGGCATTGAGGTCTATGACGCGCAGGGCAACGTCTCCTCCCTCTCCGACATCCTCTCCGGGATGCAAGGCATCTGGGCTGACTTGACCGATGAAGAAAAAGCGAATCTCGCCTATACGGTAGCGGGGAAAACAGCGCAGTCAGAACTCATGACTGTCCTTGGTGAAAGCACAGGCAGTTTCCAGGCATACCAGGAGGGGCTGGCAAACTGCAATGGCACGGCGGAAACCATGGCGGAGATTATGCAGGACAACCTGTCCGGGCAACTCACCATTTTGAAGTCGCAGTTACAGGAGCTTGCCATCTCTTTTGGCGAAATCCTGATGCCGACCATCAAGGACATTGTCAGTTGGATTCAGAATCTGGTGGATAAGTTCAATGGCATGGATGATAGCACCAAGCAAACCATCGTAAAGGTGGGACTGCTGGTGGCGGCTATCGGTCCGCTGCTCATTGTAATAGAAAAAACGATAAGCACGGTTGGAAAGGCGATGCAGGGCTTCTCGTCCCTCGGAACGAGCATTTTGAAAATTGTGAACCACGCCAAGACCGGCACAGACACGATGGGGCATCTGGTGACTGCCATCGGCAGCATCTCCGCTCCTGTGGTGGCCGTTGTCGCTGTTATCGGCACTCTTGTTGCGGCCTTTGTCACCCTCTGGAACACCAATGAGGAGTTCCGTGAAAAGATAACATCCATCTGGAACGGCATCAAGGAAACCATCAGCGGATTTGTGGATGGCATCAAAGAACGGTTTGCCGACCTGGGCATCAGTCTAGAAGGACTCGGAGATGTGGTGGAGGTCGGTGAATATACAATGTAAGTGCAACAGTCAAAAAGACGAAAAAGAATGACTCAGCGCAAGGAATCCAGTACAATAGTGTTTGCGAGAACAACTATTATAAGAAAGGATTCCAAAACGATGAGCCATTACCAGCATCTTAACATAGAAGAGCGAGAAAAGCTATTGCTCATGTATACAGAAAAGAAAAGCCTTCACTACATAGCAAAACAGCTGAAGCGTTCAGTATCCACGATATCTCGAGAATTGAAACGAAATAGTGGGTATAGGGGAAAGTATTCCGCAGCCAAGGCACAAGAAAACTACCTCAAGCGTAGAAAGAACTGCCGGCGGCACAAGCTACTCGAAGACGCGGGATTGCGGGAAACGGTGAGGCGATTATTTCTGGAACAGCAATGGTCGCCAGAGCAGATTGCGCACAGACTAACCCTTGAGCAAAGTCAATACCAAATTAGCTACACGACAATCTATCGAGGCATTTACGCAGGGATATTGGATGTAGAAGGCTGTTCCTATGGGAAACATGGCATGAAAAAGCATCTGCGTCATCGAGGGAAAACAAGGCACAAAAAAGGGATAGTAGACAAAAGGGGAAAAGTCGTCATTAGCCATCGTATTGACGAACGGCCCCAGGAGGCCAATGAGCGGAAGGTCATCGGCCATTGGGAAGCGGACACAGTGGCGGGCAAACTCGGTTCTGCTTGTCTTGTGACCTACACAGATCGGTGTAGCCGATATCTGGTGGCTGGAAAAATCCCCAGAAAGCAAGCTAAAGCCCTCGAAGAGAAGACAATTGCCTTGTATGCGGCTATTCCCCAGAGTAAGATCAGAAGCATTACCCCGGATCGAGGAAGGGAGTTTACAAACCATGCTGCGATCACATCAGCTCTGGGCGGAGTGCAATTCTACTTTGCCAATCCGCATACACCCTGGCAGCGAGGCACCAATGAGAATACTAACGGCTTATTGAGAGAGTATTTTCCCAAATCGTTCGACATGGCCCTTTTCTCCGACGATGAGATTGCCGCCTTTGTGGACAAATTGAACAAAAGACCGCGCAAATGTTTAGGCTGGAAATCCCCCTTTGAAGTTTTCTTCGATACTCTGTTGCACTTGACTTGACAATTCAAGTCCTCAAAAATATATGGCTGGAATTCTGCAACCTATTGGCCCCCGTATTCGAGGGTGCTTTTTCGGCTATTTCCACCGTCCTCAGCACGGTGCTGGATGTAATCCTCGGTCTGCTGGATGTCTTTATCGGCATCTTCACCGGGGACTGGGAACAGGCATGGACAGGTGTCAAGGAGACATTCTCCGGCATCTGGGATGGCATCGCGGGCATCCTCTCTGCCGTGCTGGAAACCATCAAGGGCATTGTAAACGTGGTGCTGGGCTGGTTCGGTACAAGTTGGGAGGAATGCTGGGGTGGCATCAAGACCTTCTTCGAGGATGTCTGGAACGGGATCAGCAGCTTTTTCTCCGACATACTCACCGGGATACAGACAGTGGTGACTACGGTGTGGACGGCAATCAGCACATTCTTCTCTACGATTTTCGACACCATTTACTCCACGGTGTCGACCGTGTGGAATGCTATTAGTTCTGTTATCACAACAGTGCTGAATGTGATAAGCTCCGTGGTCACAACCGTTTGGAATGCTATCCAATCTGTGATTGCCATGGTTCTGAATGCTATCAGCTCGGTAGTAAGTTCCGTTTGGAACAGCATAACAGGCATTATAACCAACGCGATGAATTCCATCCAAAGTACGGTGTCAAGCATCTGGAACAGCATCAAAAGCGGAGTTTCCTCTGCGATGTACGGCATCTACAGCGCAGTAAAATCCGGCTTTGACACGGCGGTCAACTATATCAAAGGCCTAGCGTCCTCCGCTTTCAGCTGGGGCGCTGATATCATAAACGGTATTGTCAATGGCATCAAGAGCTGTATCAGCAAGGTAAGAGACGCCTGTTCCAGCGTTGCCAGCACTATTAAATCCTTCCTGCACTTCTCCGTGCCGGATGAGGGTCCGCTGACCGATTTCGACGAGTGGATGCCCGACTTCATTGGGCAGCTCGCCGAGGGCATAGAGAGCAGCCGTGGCATGATCCAAAGAGCAATGGCCGGTGTGGCGTCTGATATGACCATCAGTCCGACCGCAACGATTACCGCAGCGCCCGTTGGGAACAGCACTTCTTCCACATCTTCTGGCTCGGCGGCAAGCGGTGAACCCACAACGGGTCCGCTGATTGAAATCAAGGAAATGAACGTGCGCAGCGAGGAGGATATCCGAAAGGTATCCCAGCAGCTCTACCGACAGCTGCAGACCACCCGCCGTGCCAACGGATACACTTAAGGGGAGATGAAAAATGGGGTTTGTGTTTAACGGAACGACATCCAAAAGTATGGGCGTCCTTACGAAAATGACGACGGAAAACCGTGTGCCGGACTTAAACAACTATACCATAGAGATTGTAGGAAAGAACGGGCTGCTTGACCTGGGCAGCGCTCTTTCCGAGCGGATTATTGAGATATCCTGCCTCATCCCCCCAAAGAAAACGGACGCAGCACTCCTTGCGGCAAAGGATGCCGTCGTGGATTGGCTGAACCCCGACAGGGATGTGTGCGCGCTCATCCTTGATACCGAACCGGAGCGGGTGTATTACGCCAGGCTTCAGGACGGCGTGGCCTTTAGCAAGGTGGCGCGCCACTCCTCAGAATTTGACCTGACCTTCTTTTGCCCAGACCCGTTTGGATATGCTATAGACGATGAGGTCTTTGAAATCACAAAAGAAGGAGCGGATACAGTCACCAGGAAACTTGGCAACACAAGCTCCGATCCGGTTTATCTCCTGCGGGGCACGATCGACAGCAGTTCCAGCAGCTATATCACCATCACCACCAACAATTCGGAACTGAAAATCGCCGGTGCGGGTCTCACGGCAGCTGAGATTTTTGTGGTAGATACGGATAAGATGACAGCTTATGTGACGGACAGTGATGGCAACATCCTGCGAAACGGTCTGCCATATATCGAGAAATTGAATTTTCCGACCTTAGCGGTTGGTGACAACAGTGTAATTGTGGAATGCGGCAATGCGACTTTTACGAGTCTGACCATTCAGGCAAAAAGCAGATGGAGGTGATGAGCGGTGGCACTGAAAAAGATATTAAATACACAGCCGGACTTCACGGGTGAGTTCCCTGCAGAATATGCCAAGAGCGGTCTGTGGCGGTTCAATGAAAGTACGGTGGACGATAACGACAGCGTTTCCGATTCCTCTGGCTGTGGGCGGTCGCTGAAATTCATCAACTGGAGCGGCACGACCGCCTATCTAACGGAAAGCCAGAAAGGAAACTGTGCCAGAATCAATATCTCCAGTCCGACTACGGAGCAGTCCTATCTGTATGTGGAGAACGACGGCTCTATTTTTGAGAATATCGGTGAACGCATCATTGTGGGTGGCTGGATAAACCCTACCATCTACTCGGTGGGCAACACCTACTGCCCGATATTTAATACCAGATACGGTCCGGGGCAACCGATTTTGTATCTGTCCCTTTACTCCGGCAGGCCCAGGCTGATGCTGTATGACAGTTCCGGCAACCTAATTTTGGATAAAACGCTCTCCTCGGACTATCAGCTGAACAGCGATGTGTGGTATTTCATTGCCGCAGTCATCGAGCCGGATAACGGGCAGGCATGGTATGTGATAGGCGACAAGAACGCAGGCACGGTACAGATTTCCGATGTGATGACCTTCACGGGAACGCTGAACCCCTCCTGCACGGCAGACCTCATCTGGGGAATGCACGCCGACACCTATTACTACGCAGGCTTCTTTGACGACTGGTTCCTGGACGTGGATTCGGAACTGACTGCCGAGGATTTGAAGAACTATTTCCTTGCGGGGCTGCTTGCCAACGGCGGCGACACGAGCGGCGATGTGGACGCGCTAACTGACTCACCCAATGTCACGCTCCGCGCTGTGGATGGTGTCTACCCAACAAGTGGCATCCTGTATACGAGAGCGGTGGAATGTAATCTCTATGGCAGCGGGCAGGTAACCGTCTCCTGCGAGTATGTCTCCGGCACGACTGCGGTCACGGATATACAGACCTCTACTTCAGGTGATTTGGAAACATGGAGCGACTGGGTGGATGTCGGTGCTAATGGTGAGGTGGAATCCCCCAATGCCGCATACATCCGATTCCGCATGACGCTCACTACCACGAACACGAGCCAGACACCAAAGATAATAGGCATCCAGCTCTATGGGGAAGAAGAACCGCCTGGGGATACGGAACCGCCTGGGGATACGGAACCGCCTGAGGAGACGGAACCGCCTGGTAACACAGCGCGACCGGCATATGAAAAGCTCGGCTACGCAAGACCTGTGGTGCTGGACAGCAATGGCGCGTGGGAGGCTGTGCTGGAGAACGCCTACGACATCATTCTGACAGGTGAAGTCAACGGTGAGGATACGCTGTCCTTCTCCATCCCGTTCCAGGACGACAAGCGGAGCTATATCGATAACGAGAAGAAAATCCAGATTGTGGGGGATATTTATATCATCCGCACGGTGACGGACACCAGGGGCGCGGACGGCACAATTATCACCAGCGTGTATGCTGAGGCAAAGTTCTATGATTTGGCCTACAGCGTCCGCAAGGAAGAAAAGGAATTTGACGCGGCAACCGCTGCGGAAGCGATGGCCTATGCGCTGGAGGGCACGGAATGGCACGTGGGCACGGTCACGGTTTCCACTTTGCGGACATGGACTTGTTCTGAAACGAACGCGCTCTCCATCTTGCGTGAGGTAGCTGACCTGCACGGCGGGGACTTGGTATTTGACTGTCCAAATCGGCTGGTGCATCTCTACACTTTCAGCGGCACGGACAGCGGCGCTTTGTTTTCCTACCGCAAAAATATGAAGGACATCGAGCGGACAATCGACACCACCAGCCTTGTCACACGTTTGTATGCCTACGGCGCGGACGGTATGACTTTTGCCAACATCAACGATGGCAAGGCCTATGTAGAGGACTTCACATACTCCTCAGAGGTTCGTATCTCCTCACTGGACTGCTCCTCATTCACCAATCCCTATCAGATGCTGGAGTACGCCAGGATGCGGCTTGCCGATTACTGCAAGCCGAATGTTTCCTATGTGCTGAACGCCATGGATTTGTCGGTGCTGACCGACTATGCCCATGAGGCGTGGGCGCTGGGCGACTATGTCCGTGTGGAGGATAAAGACCTGGGAATTTCGGTCACCACCAGAGTTGTCCGCAGAGAATATAACCTGCAGGAGCCATGGAACACGGCGCTGGAGCTATCGACCACGCTCAGGAACCTTGGTGATACGTTAGCCGATGCGGTGGAGGGGCTGTCGGGTGTCGGAGATGTGTCCAGCACGGATCTCGCCAGCCTTGTGCCGTTCAATCATCTGCTCAATTCCAGAGCGGATAATGATATGGCTTACTGGACGAACTCCGGCTTTGAAGCCGATGCGGAAAACGGAGCCAGCGGCACGGCATCCTTCAAGGCGGAGGGAACGGCAGGTGCCACCAAGAGCATGAGCCAGACGGTCTACCCCGCCAACTGCGACTCCTACACCATCTCGGCGCAGATTGGCTCGGAGAGTTTGGAGAAGCTCTCTGACGACTCGCAGGTGGGCATTGAAGTGGTTATCGAATATGAGGATGGCACAGCTGAGAGCCACTTCATTGATTTGTACTAAGGAGGGGTCATGGCATATTTTTCAAAGACAACGGCAAAGATTACGCCGGAGGATTCCTCCCAGCGTATCTCGTCCATAACCGTCCGTGTCTGCGTCACCAGCTGCACGGGCAGTTTTTATATAACGGA
>Ga0192235_1009_pt1 | contig 74479 bp, 76 predicted proteins | sample Koala_Koa27_C3_FD_131230 | JGI IMG/M metagenome (GOLD analysis project Ga0192235, IMG submission 131230) | Enriched cells from koala feces incubated with labeled cellulose particles, San Francisco Zoo, California, United States - Koala_Koa2-7_C3 ... | reverse complement strand
GTCTTGTGATAGACCTAACACAGCATTGTGTAACAGCTCCTTTACTGTCATGTTAGAAAGCACTAACAACAAAGCTGCGAGTTCGCTGAGACTAACTCCTGATATTTCAGTTCAATCTCCTTTCATTATTCTTTTGTTTCTTTGCATTATTATTATACTATAATTTTTTAATAAAGTAAAATGAGTTGCTTAATAGTAACTCATTAACTCATTGTATCTCTTTTCTACTCTGTTGATGTTCTCTCTCTCACACATTCTACAGAAGTTTATTGTCTGTCTTGCCTCAAAGCCAAACTTTCTAATCACATCATCAATCATTCTCTCTACATCTTTCATCATTGTCTTATCCTCTCTTTCTTTCTTGTGGACTTTCTGTCCTCTCTTGATGGTTTTATTATACTACAGCTTGCGGTTTCTGTCAATACTTTTTTGAAATTTTTTTAATTATTTTTTAAGCCCAACCGCGTTCTTTCTTTATCTGCTCATACCTTTCTGCTTTTTCTCTCTCAATCTTTTCTTTGTTATACTCTCTCATTGCAAGCCTTGTGTAATTATATCGCTTTAAGTCTGCACTTGTCCAATACCTTTGCTGACAAATCTTTGTCAGTCCTTTGTTGCGGATGGCTTGCTTTAATGCGTCTTTAGACGGGAACCCGCACTCATCTATCTTTACAATACAACTAACTGGTTTGTACTGTCCTGTTGTACAGAACAATGTGACTTGATATTCTTTCATTCTATTCTCTTCCTTTCTTTATCTTTATTATATTATATCATGTTATTGTATTGTTGTCAAGTGTTTTATTGTGTCTTTGTTCTCTTGTTGTGTTGTGCTTTAGTTGTATGTCCATTGCACTGTCCAAGCCATTGTGTCGCTGAACCAACCACACCAACACATCTTTACTTTACTGTTCTTCCTAACCTTGTTGTAGTAGTTTATCATCTGCCCCTTGTAGTCGAATGTCTTTGTCATCATGTTGTTTTCCTCCTTGTATTTCTTTCCTTTTGTTAATTATAATATATCACAATTACAGGAAGCTGTCAAGTAGCAAATTCAACAAATTTTCTGGCGCGGAATTGTGCATTATGCCCAGGTTCCTTCATCTCGGCTCGCACCGGTCAACCGCGAGCCGAGCGTCAGTCTGTAGCTACTCATCCCTAAATAAACAATAGCAAATCAAATGAAATAAATATTTATTTGTCTGTAATAAATTTTATTATTTATATTTCATTTGATTTGCTATTGTCTTTGGTTTGATGTTCTGTTGTTGTGTTGCTTTTGTTCTGATGATGCTCTGTCTTCTGTGCGTTTGCTTAAGCTTTGTAGCTTCTTAGGACGGCATTGCGCGAGAAATTTTTTTCGTAGAATTTTGCTCAGGTACGGAACATCCTTTTTCTGTAGACTGATATAACAGAAAATAAAAATGGCGGGGGTGGGTTTCGGGATAAAAATTTTTTTGATTTTTGAAATGAGGTTGGGCTGGACAAAACTCCGACGAAGAGTAGTTTGAAATCCAAAACTCGGTATTAAAACTCCCCGCGACGAAGAGTAGTTTGAAATCCAAAACTCGGTATTTCAATTACATAAAATTATCCCATTAATTAGTTGGTCTATTATCTGTCACAGCATGAATAATAGTTTGCAGCGAAGCGCAAACTATTTTATCCCATAGGGCGGGAAAGTAAGTTACCTTTACTCTATGCTCTTGCGCCCACCTCTCGCCGAGACTATCTGCTCCTTTAGCCATCCTGTAATGTGAGTGCGGTAAAATTTTTTCATTTCTTCTATAGTCATTGAAAGTGCGGAAACCATGCTCATTGGCGCCATTGGACTGGTTCTCATTTATCATATATTTGAACTCCAATCTGTATCATTTAAATTTTGTAATAAAGCTACTCGTGTTAATAAACCAACTCCACCAGGGACAGTTGTAACAAAAACGTCTTTATCATCATATAATGCAGGGTCGCAATCTCCGCACATTTTATTGTTTTCATCAAAAGCAATTCCTGCATCTATAACAATAGCACCTTCACAAAGCATATTTTTTGTAATAAGGCGCGGATGCCCGGTACAAGTTACTACAATGTCAGCTAATTGCGTCATAGAAGCCAGATCCGCGGTTTTAGAATTGCAACTAATTACTGTAGCTCCTTCTTTCATTAACATAGGAACTAATGGCGCTCCAACTAATTTTCCTTTGCCAACTACAGTAATAACTGAACCCTCTAATTTCCCATAATAGCAATGTAAGAAATTAATAATACCTAAAGGAGTACATGGCTTATATTTAGAATTAACTTTAAAGCCATCTACATCTTGTCTAGGATCAATGCAATCAATTATATCTTGCATAGAACATGAAGGCGTTTCATAAATATCCGCGGGAAGCTGTAAAATAATACCATCGTAGGAAGCACCAAAAGTTTTTAAATATGTATAAATGGTTAAAGCAGAGATTTGCTCTGGATATTTAACTAAAGTAGCTCTATATCCTACTTCTTCGCAATCTTTAATTTTTCCTTGAACATATTTATTACTTGCTGCATTATTCCCTACTTGAATAATAAGTAATTTCTTAGGACAAGTAGTTTTTAAATAATCTTTTTGCTCTTTTACATACTCTTTAACATCAATGCGCATTAAAATCTCCTACAACTTCATAAATATGCCACATATAACCATCATCATTAATCATACCAATATAAGATAATGTTAATGATGGATCAATGCTCATGTCAGTACCTTCAGCTAAAATGAAATGTGATTCTGTAGGTTGCGTTGAGTCTACTTCAAACCAAACACAAGCATTACCTTCCATATCAATATCGCAAGACCTTGCAACTGCGCCTTTAGGCAATTCCAGGCAAGTAAAACCTAACTTTTTAATTTCATATTTCCAAATTGTTTTCATATAGGTACGCGGAGACCCCGATTCACGGAGCGTACAACCTAGGTTTCCGCGTATTCACACCTCCCGCTACTTAAATATTCACAAAATAAATCACATTGTCCATTTGCATATTTACAATGTGGTATTCTTGTATTATATTTCTTAAATTTATCAGACCATGAACTATCTTGGTAAAATTTAATAGCATATTCCCATCCATACACTTTAAGAATATAATCGAACATTTGTTCGAGTCGCCACTTCTCTCTTTTCTTTATAATTTCTTTTTCTTCATTTGTATATGACCTAAGAAAATATTTCCTTGTTTTGCCAAACATAGGAGCAGTTACCCACATAATATCTTTATCTTGACGCTGTTCTTCTGTAGCATCTTCCCAATATATCTTAGGAAAAGCAGGTATATTTGGAAAAGGTGGGTCATCTATTTCCATTTCTGCATTAAGAACTGCTGCACCAAGCCCGCTTACGATAAAAGCTCTATTTGAGTCTCTCATAATTCCAACTCCTTAGTTCCTTTTGTTATAAAATCAATAATATCCATATCAATTATTTTGTGAAATTCTTGCTCTTGTCTAGCCTTTAATAAGAATGGTTTAATTTCTTCTCTTGTTAAATTATATTCTTGACATTTTGCTCTTAATTTATTAATACCTGTTCGCATTCTCTCCCAATCCACGGAGGTAAATTTTTTAGTAAATTCACTATCTTTTTCCATCCAAGTAAAATAATGACAATAAGTATGAGAAATCATAAAACATAATTCCTGCTTTATGTTTTTCTTTTTACTTCCTTTTGTTTCTTCCATCCATTTAATTAAATCAACAGATGTTTCTGCAAAATGCGTCATATCTAAATATTTTCGATATGTATCTTTCTGCGTTTGAGAATTAGGATTATCCATCCAAAAGTAGGCATATGGATCATCTCCCACTCTTGCTTCAAACCATTTATTTGTATTACAATTTAAAGCAAAATACAAGGAGCGGCTAAAGAAATAATCCTCTTCTACCCAAGAGTGATCTGGATGAAAATGAATATTATATTCTTTAATAAATTGTCTACAATATAACCTTCCATTAACAAAAGCATTGGAGTCCACTTGAATTGTAGTGATTTTATTATTATGTAAATTACAAATGGGGACAACAGAAAAAGCGCATTTTTGACGCGGATGTCGTTGCTCACTAGCTTGAACTGCCGCGATTAAATTAAATATAGCAAAATTACTACCAAATTGGTCATCATCATCCATGAAAGTAAAATAATCATTAAATGTATGATCTATTCCATACTGGCGGGCGCCACCTTGTCCCATATTATAAGGTGTCTTTATACAATCAATCTTTATTATATTTTTAAATTCAGTAATTAAATCCGCGTAATTACATAAAGTATTAGGTGAACAATCATTAACTAATACTATATTAATGAGTTCTTTATGAAATTGAGTTGCTAAACTCATTAATCCTATTCTTATAGTTGAAGAAGGACTATAAGCAGGAATTATAACATCTATCATTATTTAACCTCTTTACTTTTATTCTTATTATATTATATCATTTATTTTTGCTCTTGTCAATAAAATAGACTTTGCTTGACAACGAAAAAATTTTGTGTTATACTAATAGTAGGAATAGATAAAAGTTCCTTTAAACGAACTTTTGAAAGGAGAGCAAGAAATGGCTGAATTAGAAACAGATTTGCTCTTCGATGGAGAAGATATTGAAGATAATACAGAACAAAATAATGAAGCAATAGAAGAACAATTAATACAAGAAGAAATTAAACCTGCAATTAAGTTAGATTATACGTTAGAAACTCCAGAAGAGCGAAATGAATTAGTTAAAAAAATTATAGAGCAGACTCCTCCTGAACGATTAACTAATAAATATTTAGAAATTTTAAGCAATTACATTGTTTTTGCGATGGATAAAGAAGAGCGAAAACAGAAAAAAATTCTTACTGATAATAGAATGGTTACTGTTAATAAGCGGGAAACGAGCTTTGAGGGGCTTTCAGATAAGCTTGAAAATGGAGAGGATGGGATATATAATATGATAGCTAATGATAAAAATATTATATTTACCCCTAAAATTTCTATTACTCCAGAAGATGTAGCTACAATTCCTGGATTAAAAGATTTACGTGATGCTATTACTGTTGTTGAAGCAGAATGTAAGGCAGCAACTGGTAAACGTAAGTATTTATTAAAGAAACAGTTGATAGAAATGCGTCAAGACCAGTATGTAATGAAAAATGCTTATCATCCTCCTATGTATTTTAGTCATGGAGTGAAGAGTTTTACAAGTGTTTCATTAAGTGAACATATTACAATAGATGAAAATGGCGTACCGCATAGTGATGGATTAGTGACCTTCTTCGATCCTAAACATATTTCTGCATTATTATGTAATTATTCTAAATTAAAAGAAGATGCTTGGGGTAAGTTTTGGACTGATTCTTACTATCTTATGGAAGATTTGGATGAATTAATTGAACGAACTTTAAAAGATGATTACCCTTATTATTATGATTTACTTATTTATAAAATTAACGGTAAACAAAATACTGAAATTCAAGAATTATTATACGAAAAGCATGGTATTAAATATTCAGTAGAATATTTATCTTCTTTATGGCGGAATAAAATTCCTAAATTGTTGGCGGAGCAGGCTCAAGAGGATTATTTAGTCTGGTACTATACCACTCAAGAGCATGGAAAATGGAAGCGTTGTTCTAAGTGTGGTCAAGTTAAATTAGCTCACAATAGATTTTTTTCAAAGAATAAAACAAGCAAGGACGGTTTTTATAGTATTTGTAAAGATTGCAGAAAACATAAAACAAAAGAAAAGAATTAAAAGGAGGTAATTTAATTGGCAGAAATTAAATATTGTCATTGTAGTAAGTGTAATAGAGATTTGAATGAAAATCAATTTTATACTTATAAAGATGGTAGAAAAACAGAAATGTGTAAAAAATGTTTAACTATGCACGTTGATCCATTTGATGAAACAACATATGTCTGGCTGTTAGAGAAGATGGATGTTCCCTTCGTACCAGTTGAATGGAATGCACTAAGAGATAAAGATTTTGCTAAAAATCCTAATACTGCTAATGGAACTGCTATTTTTGGTAAATATTTATCTAAAATGCGATTAAAACAGTTTAAAGATTTTGGTTATGCGGACTCAGAAGAAGCGCGGAAAATGAGTCAAAAGAATTTAGGAACTATACCTGTAGCTCCTGCGCCAATAGACCCAGAAATTGAAGCTAAATTAAAAGAAGATTTAGAAGAGGGCAAGATTTCTGAAGCACAATATAAAACGCTTGTTAGTACTGAAACTCAACACGCGGAAGCCCCGATATTCGGCGCTCCAGACCAGGCCGCCGCGTCTACATTTTATGATGAAAATAACTTTATGAAAGCAGAAGATTTACCAGATCCCGCAGCAGGATTAACAGAAGAAGATAAAATTTATCTTGCGATGAAGTGGGGTAGATTATATAAGCCTAATGAATGGGTTGAATTAGAGCGAAAATATAAAGAAATGACTGAATCTTTTGATATCCAAGAGTCTGATACGTCTGGTACATTAATTCTTATTTGTAAGACTTATCTTAAAATGAATCAGGCTATTGATTGCGGAGACATGGATGGTTTCCAGAAATTATCAAGAGTTTATGATTCTTTGCGCAAGTCCGCGAAATTCACAGCTGCTCAAAATAAAGATAAAGATAATAACTTCTTAACTTCTGTTGGTGAGTTGGTTAATTATTGCGAGAAAGAAGGCAGTGCAATTCCGCGTTATGAAATTACAGAACCTTATGATAGAGTAGATAAAATTATTGATGATTTAAAAGAATATAATAAGAGTTTGATTTATAGTGATACTACATTATCAAGCCAAATTGAAGAATATTTGAAGCAAAGAACAATTCTTGACCAAAAGAAAGCCGAACGTTTAGCTAATGGTGGCAAAGACGCTCCTATTACTAATGAAGATTATGAGCAGTATTTTGATCAGTTGAATGAAGATTTAGAAGCAGATCAGGAGGAATATAATGAGCAATGAAACAAATAATATGAGTTTGCAAGACTTGTTAAATCTTTCTGATGAACATAATAAAAAATTAGGATTATCAGAAGAAAGATTACAAGAGCAGCTTCCTAATTTAAGACATTTAATAGCTTTTTTTAGAGAATATCCAGATATTTTTATAGATTTCTTAATTCAAAATGATCCAAATTGTACGTTTCATTTTTACTTTTATCAAAGAATATTTTTACGCATTGTTATGCGGCATCGCTATATATATGCGACATTCCCTCGTGCGTATTCAAAATCATTCTTATCAATGTTAGTATTAATGATACGTTGTATTCTATATCCACATAGTGAATTATTTATTACTACTGGCGGAAAAGAGCAGGCTGCATCAATTACAATAGCGAAGATTGAGGAACTTTGTAGGCTCATTCCCGCACTTAATAATGAACTTAACTTAGAACGTGGCAAAACAAGAAAGACAAAAGATGATGTAGAATATGTATTTAAGAATGGTTCTAAAATTAATGTTTTAGCTGCAAAACAGTCTTCTCGTGGTCAACGTCGTACAGGCGGGTTGATGGAGGAATGTGTACTTATTGATGGAGATATTCTTAATGAAATTATTATTCCTACAACAAACGTTGATAGATTATTGGCAGATGGAGAGCGTGTTCCCGATGAAACAGTAAATAAATCTCAAGTATATATTACTACAGCAGGATGGAAAAATTCCTTCGCATATAAAAAGCTTGTTGAGCTTTTAATTCAATCAGTTTTAGACCCAGATGAAGTAATGATTATGGGTGGAACTTATGAAACTCCTGTTATTGAAGGATTATTAAATGAAGATTTCGTTGATAAATTAAAATTACAAGGTACATATAATGATGCTTCTTTTGATAGAGAGTATCGTAGTATTTGGTCTGGGGATGCGGAAAATGCATTTTTCTCTTCTGAAGTGTTTGATAAACATAGAGTTTTATTACAACCAGAATATGAATATAGTGGAAGAAGTGCTAAATCCGCATATTATGTTATTGGAGTTGACGTAGGTCGTTTCAAATGTACTACTGAAGCAAGTGTTATTAAAGTTACACCGCAACCGCAAGGAACACCGATTCAAAGTTTAGTTAATTTATATAGCTATGAAGCAGAAGATTTTGAAGAACAAGCTATAAATATTAAAAAACTTTATTATAAGTATAAAGCACGTCAAGTGGTGATTGATGCTAACGGTGTTGGTGCTGGTTTTGTTGATTTTATGACAAAAGCACAAATAGATCCAGAAACAAATGACATATTTCCGCCTTTTGGAGTGTCTGGTGGGACTTATGCGGAAGTTATGGATCAGTATAAGAAAGTAAATAAACAGCCTGATATAGAAGCGGATGCTATGTATTTAGTTAAAGCTAATGCGCCAATTAATACAGAAGCACATACTTATGTACAGACACAAATGAGTAGTGGTAAAATTAAGTTATTAATTGATGAAATGCAGGCTAAAAATAAATTAATGTCTACTAAAGTTGGACAGCAGATGGATTCAGATAAACGTGCAGAATATTTAAAACCATTTACTTTAACAACAATTTTAAAAGAACAAATGCTTAATTTAAAGGAAGAAAATGAAGGCGTTAATATTATTTTAAAACAAAGTTCAAGGGGCATACCAAAAGATAAATTTTCAGCTTTTGAATATGGATTGTATTATGTGAAGAGGCAAGAAGAAGGTAGGCAGCGAAAACATGGTAGAGATTTATCTAAGATGATTTTATTTGGATAACTCATGGACAATTTTTGAAAAAGTACATAGTGCTTTTTTAAAGTAATTATAGCACAAAAGGAGGCAAATAATGAGAGCTTCAAGAGGCGAAATTAAAATAGAAGATATATTGAATGAAAATGGTTTGATATTTGAAGAAGAATATAGCTTTTCGGACCTGTTGAGCACAAATGGTCGTCCTTTGCGTTTTGATTTTGCAGTTTTTGATGATAATGGGGATATTGATTTTCTTATTGAATATCAAGGTATTCAACATTATGAAGCTAAGAGTAAGTTTGGTGGAATTTCTGGTTTGAGAAAACAACAGTATAATGATATGTGTAAGCGAGAATATTGTTTACGTCATAACATTAAATTGGTGTTAATTCCATATTGGGATGAGCCAAGAGTCAACTATGACTATATAATGCGGGCGGCAGGTTACTAGCGCCTTAACTCTAAGCAAAATTTGACAAAAACTGAATTTTATGATAAACTGAAATCAGAAAGGTTAGGTATAGTATTTTGATTAATAGACAAGCAGAAATCAAGAAAAAAGGTTTTAATATGGTTCGAGAAGAACAGCCTTCATTTTCGCCTAACACTGATTCTATACCAGTAGATTTTTCAAAAATAAAAGTTGGAAAACAAACATTAGAGGATGCTACTTTAAATTTAGGAGATTATCGTAGAATTGACCCTAGATTAGGAGATAAGCAAGCTGTATTAAGAGCAATCCGAAGTGGAGATCTTTTCAAAATGAGAGAAATCTCTAATTTCTTTTACAAGACTAGTGGTATTTATTCACGTTTATGCCGCTATATTGCTTATTTATATAAGTATGATTGGATGATTACTCCATTTGTGGTTTCTGATAAAGTTAAACCAGAGGTTGTTGTAGATACTTTTAATAAAGCATTAAAGTATTTTGATGATTTCCAAATTAAACGTTGGTTTGGTGAGGTTGCTTTAAAAGTTGTTCGTAATGGTTGTTATTATGGCTATATTGTAAGAAATGGCGACCAGATTTCTGTACAGGAGCTTCCGCCTAATTATTGTCGGTCTCGTTATGAGGGACCTGGAGGGCGGCCCGCGGTTGAATTTGATCTAAAATTCTTTGATGATACTTTTACAGATACAGTGCAAAGAATGAAAATTCTTAATTTATTTCCAGATGAATTTAAGAAAGCATATATTTTATATAAAGAAGGAAAATTACCAAAGGATTTTGTAGGTGATACAGCTGGTTGGTATCTTCTTGATATAGAAAATACAATTAAATTCAATCTTAATGGCGAAGACTTTCCTGCTTTTATCTCGGTTATTCCTGCAATTATCGACCTTGATGACGCGCAAGCCCTTGACCGCAAACGTATGCAACAGAAATTAACCAGAATTATTATCCAGCAAATGCCAGTTGATAAAAATGGTGATTTGGTATTTGATGTAGATGAAGCTCAACAGTTGCATAATAATGCTGTACAAATGGTAGGTGGGGCTTTAGGTGTTAGTGTTTTGACTACTTTTGCTGATGTAGAAGTAGAAGATATGTCAGATAGTAATACTACCACATCAACAGATGAATTGGAGAAGGTAGAGCGTACTGTTTATAATGAAGCAGGCGTATCTCAAATGCAATTTAATACCGATGGTAATTTGGCTCTTGAAAAATCTATTGCAAATGACGAGGCATTAATGTTAAATCTTTTAGTACAATTTGAAGCCTTTTTAAATCAAGTTCTATTGAAAGATTTTAATAAAAATTCTAAGAAACTGTACTTTAGAGCGCAATTATTGCCGACTTCAATTTATAATTATCAAGACCTAGCAGATAAGTACAAGGCTCAGACTCAAATGGGATATTCTAAGATGTTACCTCAGATTGCTCTTGGTCAAAGTCAGAGTGTGATTCTTGCTAGTGCGGCTTTTGAAAATGATATATTAGATTTAGTTAATGTATTTATCCCACCTCTTATGAGTTCAACTATGAGCGCAGATGTGCTTGATAGAAATAAGAGTGGTTCTTCAACTTCTTCTGGAGATGGTAAAGTTGGTAGAGATGAAAAGCCTGATGATGAAAAAAGTGAAAAAACAATAGCTAATAGAGAGAGTATGAGTTGAGGAGGATAATGAAATGCCTAGAATGAGTGTGGCAACAATAGATAAGCCAGAATTTATTAATCTTCAACCTCTTGATATTAATCCACTTATGTCTAAATGTGAAATAAAAGTTCTTTATGTAGGAGAAAACCGCAATAGAAGTTTTATTTCAAAAGAAGTAGCTACAGAAATGGCGAAAACTTTGCGCGGGGCGCCGATTGTGGGTTACTACAAGGACGATAAAGAAGATTTTAGAGATCATGGTGATAAAATAACTATAGATTCAGATGGTTTTAAATTTGAGTCTTTAACAAAACCATATGGTTTTGTTGCACCAGACGCGGAGGTCTGGTTTCAGAAGTTCACAGATACTGATGATTTCGGCAATGAAATTGAACATGAATATTTAATGACAACAGGATATCTATGGACTGGTCAATATGAAGAGGCTAAACTTCCTCTTGAGGAGGGAAGACCGCAGTCTATGGAGCTTGATGAAAATTCTTTGGATGGTCATTGGGCAGAAAATTATAAATCAGGTCTTGAATTTTTTATAATCAATGATGCGATATTTTCAAAATTGTGTATTTTAGGAGAAGATATTGAACCTTGCTTTGAAGGTGCTAATGTCACAGCTCCAGATGTAAGTACATCATTTGCTTTAAATGATGATTTTACAAGAAGTTTATATAGTATGATGCAACAATTAAAATTTGCATTAGAAGGAGGACAATCAATGAATGAAGAGAATAAAACTCCAGAAGTAGGAACTGAAGAGCAAGTTCAAGAAAATTTTTCAGCAGAACAGGACAAAACTGATGAAACTGCTATGAATAAAATTGAAAATCCTACAGAGGGAGAATCTCAAGGAGAATCTTCTTATGCAAACTCAGATGACGATAAAAAGAAAGAAGAAGATGAAGATAAATCTTCTGAAGAACCTGAGAATGATGATAAAAATGACGATGATGAAGATAAGAAGAAAGATGAAAAATATTCTTTACTTCAACAGCAGTATGAAGAGCTTCAGAGTAAGTTTACTGCATTAGAAGCCGATTATCAGACTCTTGTTTCTTTTAAGAATGATGTAGAGAATGAAAAGAAAGATGAACTAATTAAGAGTTTCTACATGTTATCTGATGAAGATAAGAAAGATGTGGTTGAAAATAAATCTAAGTATACATTAGATGAAATTGAAGCTAAGCTGTCTATTGTTTATACAAAGAAACAGTTAGCTGCTCAGTTACTTCCAAGTGAAAATAGTAAACCTAATGTTACTATTTATACCTTAGGGGACCAGGATAATAACACTCCAGATTGGGTTAAAGCTGTCCGCGAGGTCCAAGAAACATTATAAGTCTATCAATATAGGAGGATATAAAGAATGGCTACAATTAGTAGAACAGGTTTCGCTCAGGTAGAACCTAACCATCTTTCAGGTATTGTAACAGGACAGATTTTAGCTCAATTACCTGTTGACACTGATGAGATGGGTACCATCATTGAGAATGGTAGATTTGCTAAGTACGATTATGCTAAGGGTGCAGTAAATCTTTCTGGTGCTGGTGAGTGGATGCTTATTTATAATGAAGAAAAGCTTTATGATGAGAGAAAACAGCATCATAAGGATTTTGCTATGATCGCTAGTAACTATTCAGATGGAGAAATCGTTCCAAGATTAATCTCTACTGTTTTAGGCGATGTATTTACAACTAACGCTTTTGGCGGATGCGCTGAATCAGATAGTGCCACTGTAGATGGTATTGATCTTGAAGTTGGCGATTTGGTTTCTGTTGGTGAGAATGGATATTTGAAGAAAGTTGATGCTGCGGCAGACGAAGTTGCGGCAGACGATGCTCCTACATTCCAGGTTGCTAAAGTTTATACTATGGCAGATAGTCAGCCAGGTGTAAAACTTATGAGAATTAAATAATTAGGAGGAAATAGAAATGGCATTAGATAGAAATAGCTTAATTGAATTGGCTAGAGCCAATGCTAAGGCTTCTTTAAATCCTTCTGCAACCTTTACTTTCGGAGATCAGAAGTTTTCTGCGGAAGCCTTAAATAAGACTTTTGTGAATGAATTGAATGAGTTAGGAAAAACTCCTCAAGCATTCCGTGAGAATCAGAATTTAATTTATACATTACTTGAAGTTGGTTTAACAGAAGTATTACCTGTTAAAGTTCTTCAAAATTATGGTCAGTTCGCTGATGTTAAAACTTACGCTCAGGGCGTGAAACCTATTTTCAAGGTAAATATTAGTGAAGCTTCTAAGAAACGTGCAAAACAGTTCGTGACTAAAGTTGGTCTTGCTGGTAGATATGAAACCTTCAAGCTAGATGGTTATACACTAGAAGTGCCAACAAGCGCATACGGCGGAGCTGCTCGTGTTGAGTGGGAAGAAATGCTTGATGGCAGATTCACACTTAATGATTATTATAATCTTGTTCTTGAAGGACTTGATGAAGCAGTTTATCGTGAAATCGCTAAATCTTTGAAAGCAGCTGTTGCTGATATCAAAGAAGTTAATAAGACAAGTCAGACTGCTTTTGATGAAGCTATTATGGATAAATTAATCCAGACAGCAGATGCTTATGGTAAATCTACTATTTACTGCACATTTGAATTTGCTGCAACAATGATTCCAGCAGATAGCGCTTCATGGTCTGATGGAATGAAAGAGCAGATTTGGAATAATGGATATTTCACAACTTATAAAGGACACAACGTAATCATCTTACCTCAGTCTTTCGAAGATGAGACTAATATGACTAAAGTTATTGATCCTTCTATTTGTTATATTATTCCTACTGGCGCTGAGAAGCCTGTTAAGGTTGCATTTGAGGGTCAGGCTCAGGTTAAGACATTTGAAAATAGAGACTGGTCAACAGAGATCCAGACATATCAGAAACTAGGTGTGGCAACATATCTTGTAAATCCTGGTATTTGTGTATATGAAAATACAAGTCTTACAACTTCAAATGCTTGGGATACCTCTGGCGAGTAATTAAGATAAATAAATAGGGAGAATAAATCTTATTCTCCCCATTTAATTGGATAAGGAGATAAAAGGAGTTAAATTATGGAAAAAAATACAATGATTAAAGTAACTAATAGAAGCGCACATTTGGTTGGATATAAAGTACCAGAATTGAGTGTAAATAGACAATTTTCAAGAAGAGAAACAAAAGAAATTTCTTTTGACGAACTTGAGAAGCTATCTTTCTTACCAGGCGGAAAGCGCATGCTCCGCGAATATCTGGTCGTAAAAGACCCTGAAGCTCTTGAAGCATTAGGTTTAAAAGTTGAACCTGAATATTTCTATTCAAAAGATGATGTTATTAGAATTTTAAAAGAAGGCACATTGGACGAGTTCTTAGATTGTCTTGATTTTGCTCCAGATGGAGTATTAGATATGATTAAGGATTATGCAGTTTCATTACCTTTGGATAATATGTCTAAGAGAGATGCTATTCAGAAGAAACTTGGATTTAATGTAACAAAAGCTATTGAAATTAGAAATACCAAATTTGATGGCGGAGATGAGGTTAAAGAGAGCACTACACAGACAACACGTAGAGCTGCAGCCCCAGTCGTAGAGAGCGGAAGACGCACTGCCGCGCCTAAATATAAAGTTACTTCTATTCAAGAACAATAATATATTGGAGGTGTACTATGAATATTACTCTACATACACCTTTTTCCAGAGTTTATGATAGTTTTTTATCTAAAATTACAGACGATATGTATATGGAATTGACTGAACTTGATACATATAGAATATTAGAAGAATTATTAGTTACTGCTATTCACAAGTTTGAGTTCCCACGAGTTGACTTGACAGTATATGAAACTGAACTATTTGCAGATCAAGATGAATATACTGGTGTTGAAAGTGATGGAGAAACTGCCATTGCATATATTTATGATGAAGGTTTCTTTGCAGCTCTTTTAACAGAAGAAGAAATTAATATTCTTTCTACTTATATGATTGTAGAATGGTTTGGATATCAATTAGCTAGTGTTGAAAACACTAGAATGAAATATAGTGGAACTGATTTTAAATTTACATCCCAAGCTAACCATATGCAAAAACTGTTAGCTTTGAAAAAGGATTATGAAAGAGAAGGTTTCCACCTACAACGTCTTTATAAACGTAGAAAAGCTGATGCTAATGGTATTATGAGGTCTACTTTTGGACAGATTATTGAACCAGTATCAACTTCTACAAGTTCTAGCACAAGTACGAAAAGTGCTAGTACATCTGCGGAAATTGCTAAGGTTGCCGCGAATTGCTTATCTAATACAGTTAAGACAATAGATTATGTAGATAATGCCTTAACTTGGGGCGATTTAGAGGAGGATACAACCGATGGTGATTAAATATTATGCAGATATAGATAATAAAGCGATTGCGTTTAATTTGAAAAGATTAACCAATCAGATATATAAATTATTGCCAACAAGAGAAGAAAATGTTGATTGGCAAAAACCTTTGGAAACTATTATTGAAGAGTTGGCGGGAATGGACTCATTGTTAGTCGACCAGCATGAGACTTTATTCTCTCTACTTTGTAAATTGGAAGGTTTATTAACTTTAACAGAAGAAGATTATTTTGCTTTGTTTAGAAGAACTATCTTTGAGTGTTTAAGCTTGATAAACAACTTAAAAAATTATGTCACTAACGACTTTAAATAATAGATTACAATATATGGGAGGCGGAAAGGCGGAGAGTCGATTCCAGTTAAACAAGTTAAGAACGCTTAAGAAGGCGCTTTTATACTCCTATCAAGCTGCGACCGCGGTTTTATCAGATGGAAGAGAATTTCGCTGTTTAATCAATGATGATAAGACAAGTGAAGATTATGATGATAAAATTTTATCTATCCCATATAAAGATATCTGCTTAAATGCTGAACAACTTGGGAAAACATGGCAAGGTGAAGAAGAAATTGGGATTCAACCTGGTGATGTTTTTGAATGGAAAGAGACAGGTACTCGTTGGTTGGTTTACCTTGAGTATTTAGAAGAAGATGCGTACTTTAGGGCGCAAATAAGAAGATGCGATGCAGAAGCAGAAATTAATGGAAATCATTACTGGTTATATTTACGTGGACCGACTGAAACTACTATACAGTGGAATCAAAAGGCAGGTATTGTATGGAATGATATTAACTACTCTTTAATTGGATATTTAACTAAAACAGATGAAGTGTTAGATTATTTTCATAGATTTAAAACTATTAAAATAGATGGAAATATGTGGGAAGTTAAAGTTGTTAATCCTTATTATGGAGATGGTATTGTTAAGATATGTTTAGGTGAATGGTTTAATAATGAGATGGAAGAAGCTCGTATCGTACCTGAATTACCAGAAGAACCTAATGAAGAAGAGGTTTATATTGAGGGGCAATTAAGGGTTCATCCTTACGATATTATTACTTATACAATACATAATGCTGCGGAGGGCGGACAGTGGGTTGTTAGTAACCAGAAGGCTAGATTCCTGGAGACTACAGACCTCGAAGCCCGCATAGAAATAGTAACTGGTAAAAGTGGACAATTTACTTTATCTTATCAAATAGATGATGAAGTCATTTATGAGATAGATGTTGTTATAGAGTCATTATAAAGAGATAAAAGGAGTGGCGATATGCCTACAAGAAATTTAGTTTTAACACATAAAATTAAATCATCTTTTCTCTCTTGTGAGAAAGATGCTGAGACAATTTTGAGAAAGCTATTTGTGGAAAGTCGCCCATACAGTGATGAACTAAAAAGACTTTTAGTTATTAATACGAAAGATTGTTTGGACGATAAAACAAATCCCGCTTACTTAAAAAAATTAAATTCAATGTCTGTTGCTAAACTTAGAAAGGATGGGTATATTAAGTTAGAACCCAAAATCAGATTACCAGAGCATGAAGAAATAAAAGCTTATATTATTCTGTCTTTTGATAATTTTACTCCAAATAGTACAAATCCACAATTCAGAGATTGTACAGTTAATTTTGATATTATTTGTCACACTGATTACTGGGATATAGGTAACTATAGGCTCAGACCGCTTAAAATAGCAGGTTATATTGATGGATTATTGGATAATATAAAATTATCAGGGATTGGAACATTTCAATTTGCAGGGTGCAGTCAGGTAATTTTAGATGAGAACCTTTCTGGTTATAGCCTATCCTATAGAGCAATTCATGGTAGTGATGATATAATTCCTGGGAGAGAGTAATGCTGAATGATTTACTCTTGTTATCGGGGAATGATATCCCGTTTCCGAAGGCAAGATTAACTATTCATCAACCTACTATTAAAGAAATTGCTTACATTGGAGAAGAAGCGTTCTTTATTGGATGCGAGTTATTAAATTTTTCTAAAGACTTATTAAGTAGCGAGGACAAAAGTAATTTAACTAATACAAGTAATTTTGACGTACTTATGTCAATAATGAGAGATAAAAAAACTTCCGCTATTCAAAAAAATAGAGTGTGTGCCATGATGGTGTTATCCCTTATTTTTCCTGACTATAGGATGACTATTGGTCAAGATAAAATTTCTTTTGTGAAAACTACTGAAGCAGGAGAACAAGAGGGAAGTTTAAATAAGGATACTTATGAAGAGTTCAAAGATATATTAGTTCAGATGTTCTGTTTGAAGAGAAACAAGAACGATGCTCAAGATTATAACCCTCAGAATGAATATGCTAAGCGGCTTGCGGATAAGATGAAAGCAGGACGTGAAAAAGCAACAAAAGCTAAGGGTGAAATGCAAAAAATCTCAGTCTTTAGTAGGTATGTTTCTATTTTAGCGGTTGGACAGTATAAAACCATTAATGAAGTAATGCAATATACTGTTTATCAAATATTTGATGAATTTGAGCGTTATGAGTTAAAAGAAGACTTTGATACTTATTTACGCGCAAAGTTGGCGGGAGCCAAAGATTTAAAAGAGGCGGAGAACTGGATGAAGGAGATTCATACCTAGCTTCCGCGGAAACTTATGAACAAACTTTAAGGAGGATAATAGCATGAAGTTTGGTGTACGCGAGATTTGTAACGTTGTTTTTAAAGCCAAATCAGATGTTGTAATTGGAAAGAAAACTTTCAAGAAAAATCAGCCTGTTCTTTATATTGATACTGCAAAGACTTCAACTATGGAAGGTGCAGCTACAACCGTGTACGCACAAGGTGGTAGAGGTAATACAAGATTGATCGCTTGGGAAGGTGAGAAAACTTTAACATTTACTGTTGAAGATGCTTTACTTTCTCCTCTTGGATTTGCTATCCTATCTGGTGCAGGTTTATTTGGTCAGGCTACTGGATTAGATGAACTAGCTGTTGTTCACGTGCATACTACAACTACAACAACTATCAGTGAAGTTGATGGTGCTTTAGTGGTTGATTTAAGTGGTGCATTAAGTGACAGTGAAGCTGTAGATGCAACAGCTCCTATCTTTATCATGGAAGCTGAAGATGATGGTTCTTTAAGCGGAGATATGATTGGTGGCACATTTAATGTTAATGCAAATGTAATCTCTGGACTTGCGTCTGGCTCAGCTGGTGATATGGTATTTGTAGATTACTACATTACTAAGACAGAAGAAGTTGTCGATGAAATGCAGATTGACGAAGAGCACTTCGCTGGTTACTACTATGTTGAAGCTGATACATTGTTCAGACGTCAGTCTGATGGTGTGGATATGCCTGCTATTCTGACATTCCCGAATGTTAAGATTCAGTCTAACTTCACATTTACAATGGCATCAACTGGTGATCCATCTACATTCACATTCACAATGGATGCATTCCCAGGATATACTATCTTTGATAAAACAAAGAAAGTGCTTTGCGTAATGCAGATTATCAACGCGGATGAGTCTACAACTAAGGCTGGAACTACTGTTATGGGAACAACTGATACTGGAGACAGTGGAACAACTGATACTGGAGACAGTGGAACAACTGATACTGGAGACAGTGGAACAACTGATACTGGAGACAGCGAGTAAAAATATAATAGGGAGGACTAATGTCCTCCCTTATTTTTATTTATGCAGGTGATGAATTATGAGTGCTTTTACTGAAAAATATGGGATTTCTATAGATAGTAGTACGTTAAATGAAGCGCAAAATTATTTAACTGAAGTCGCGGCGACCGGAGTTCAAAGCGCTGTTAAACCCACCTTAGAGCAACTTAAAGCGGCTGCCGCGTCTTATAAGAATGTGGTAGAAGTATTATCAGTACAAGTAATTAATTTTGAAAATATTCTAAAACGTCAAAAAGCATTAAGAAAAGCCAGTGCAAGTTATAATGAATTAGATGAATATATTGCAAATAGAACATATGTTTCTGATTTTTTGCAAAGTGGTATACCTCAAAGTTTATATCAAGCTACTTTTGATTTTCAGCAAATTGTTAATAATTTTTTAGGTCAAAAGGTACAAACTATATTTGTATATGAGAATGATGATGGCACTCCAGATTTATACGATATTAATGAAGAACAAATATTAAAATTTGACTATTCATCAAGAAATAAATTGGTAGCTCGTTATCAAGTAAATAATAGGAATTTTCAAAGTGCTTTAACTAAATTTACACAAGATAATGTAAACGAAGTTGGTACTAGTAATTTAAAGAATACATATAAAGAGTCTATGGCGCGTTTTAGAGCAAGTAAAGTAAAAAGAGTAATGTGGTTAAATCCAGAGAGTCCGCCTAAATGGAGAATTATGAAGGTTTCTGCGGCAGGTGATATTAATGAGGCTTATGCTGCTGTTGTATTAACTCGACAAGAAACTTTGTTCTTAAATAGCTATTTGGAAACTAATATTGATACTTTTATGATGAAGTTTGTACATTATGTAGATAATATTTCTGGTTTATTGCAAGGTGATGTTTCTGTTGGTAATACAGAGTATGCCATTAAGAGTGCCAATGCTTCTACTTTAAGTTTAGTACAGGTTATTAACTTAGCTAATATGATTATGCAAGAAGATTTTAATGAAGATAAATTAAAAGAATTAAAAGATTGGTATGCTTCAAAAGGTCGAATTCGTAATAAATTAGTTAATAGTTTAGGTAATACGGTAAGTAAAGATGTGCAAGAATTAATGAATGTTATAGAAAGTTGGGAAGGAGTTACTGTATCATCTTAAACTTGACAAAAGAGAAAAATTTTAGTATAATTAAATAAGAAATGAGATAAAAGGAGATAATAATATGGCTAAAGTGTCTTATGCTAATTTAAAGTTGAAAACAGATACTTCTGTTAATACTTTTGATTTTGAAGGACAAACTATTGAGGTTTTAAAATATCTTCCTGCGGAAGATAAATATGATTTAGTAATGATTACATTACAAAAAGCTAAAGAAGATGGGTTATATAATCCTTTGAAGTTGGATATATTTTTCCATTTGCATTTAGTTTATATGTATACTAACTTATCTTTTACGGATAAGCAAAGAGAAAATGAATTAAAGATTTATGATTGTTTAAAGAGCAATGGCTTTATTGATAAAATGCTCGAAATAATTGATGAAGATGAATATAATGAATTGATTAATTGGATTGATCAAATTGTTGAAGATACAATGAAATACAAGAATAGCGCGGCGGCCGTGCTTCAAAGCTTAATTACCGACCTCCCTGGTAACGCAGAGGCGGCTGCCCGCATTGTTGACAGCTTTGATCCTTCTCAGTACCAGGCTGTAGTGGATTTTGCTACTGCCGCCAATGGCGGGCGTCCTATAATGGGCACTAAGAAGAATCAAGAAATTTAAGCAAGGTCAAAAGTGATTAAATTGATTGCCTTTATTATCATAATATGATAGTAAAGGCGATTTTTTTTATTTTGTCGGCAAAATAAATAGGAGGAAAAAGGATTTATGGCTAATAAAATTAATTTTCAAGTTGGCTATACTGTTGATAAATCTGGATTAACAGAAATACAGAATGCTTTAAAGCAGGTTCAGCAAGAAGCACAATCTGCTAAGTTATCTGGAAATTTAACAACAGAATTAGAGCAAGCTAGTATTGAAGCTGAACGACTTGGAACAATTTTAAATGAAGCATGGAATAGTAAATTAAATCAATTAGATTTAACAAAACTAAATACTTCAATTACTAGTACCTATGGTTCTATGTCTCAATTAAAGACAATTATGGAATCTAGTGGTACTGCTGGAGCAGCTGCATATAATAAGATGGCTAGCTCTATTTTAAGTACGAATTTACAAATTAAGCAAAGTAATCAGCTTTTAAATAATATGGCTACAACTATGGGTAATACTATTAAGTGGGGTATTGCTTCTAGTGCCATGAGCTCTTTTGCTGGAGCGGTACAATCAGCGTGGTCATACGTTCAAAAGTTAGATACTTCTTTAAATGATATTAGAATTGTTACAGAAAAATCTGCTGAAGACATGGCATCTTTCGCGGAGTCCGCGAATGAAGCTGCTAAATCTTTAGGAGCAAGTACAACTGATTACACAAATGCTTCTTTGATTTACTATCAGCAAGGTTTGTCTGACGAAGAAGTCCAAGAAAGAGCGGAAGTTACTTTAAAGGCAGCCAATGTTACTGGACAAGCTGCATCAGAAGTATCTGAGCAATTAACTGCTGTATGGAATGGTTATGGTATCGCAACTGAAAATGCCGAACAAGCTGTAGATGTATTAGCTGCTGTTGCTGCGAGTACGGCATCTGATTTGGAAGAATTATCAACTGGTATGTCTAAGGTTGCTAGTGCAGCTTCTGCGATGGGTGTTGGTGAAGAACAATTAGCAGCACAGTTATCAACTATTATATCTGTAACACGTCAGGCTCCTGAATCTGTTGGTACTGCATTAAAAACTATTTATGCTCGTATGAGTGATATTGAGGCTGGTGTAGACGAAGAAGGTGCTACACTTGGTTCTTATACCGCGGAAATGGCTAATATGGGTATCAATGTACTTGATGCTACTGGTAGTCTTCGTGATATGGGTGAAGTTATTGAGGAAATTGGTACTAAATGGTCTGATTTCAGTAGAGAACAACAAGTAGCTTTAGCTCAAACTATGGCAGGTACTCGTCAATACAATAATTTAATTGCATTATTTGATAACTGGGATAATTATCTTGATGCTTTAGATGTAGCTAATAATGCTACTGGTACATTACAAGAGCAGCAAGATATTTACATGGAATCAACTGCGGCTCATTTACAAGAGTTACAAACTACCTTAGAAGAAACATATAGTACATTATTAGATACAGATGCTATTAATACTATTATTGATGGTGTTACTAATGTAGTAAGTGTATTTAATAATTTCTTATCTTCTCTTGGTGGCGGAATGTCTACTCTTGCAATGCTTGGAGTAATGGGCGCTAATGTTTTTAATAGCCAAATTGGAGCTGCTATTGAAAAACAAATTACCAATAGTCAGATTTTAAAGCAAAATATGCAAGATTTATCTACTGTACAAGGAATGACAAATTTAGGTATGGCAGATACTGGTAGCGAAAGAATGAATGCTGCTTATAATGAGCAGGTTAATATACAAAAAGAACTTTTAAATTTAAGTAGTAAAATAGGAACTGAAGAATATAATAGATTAACAAATTTAAATTCAGAAATTACTACTTTATCTGTTATGTTAGCTAAATATCAAGATATAGGAGATTCTTCTATTGATGCTAGTATAGCCACTCAAAATTTACAAGATGCTAATACAGAATTAAAAAATCAACAGTTACTATATAATGAATTAAATGCGTCTAAAGAAAGATTATTAGAATATGATGAAAAATACTCTGCTACTCGTACTGATACAATTAATCAATTAAATGAAGAAGTGTCTTTAACAGAGTTTTTAAATACATTAAGTGATAATGCTTATCTCACAGAAGAACAAAAAGAAGCTATTAGAGAAGCTGAATGGAATTTAAGTAATTCCCAAATCCCATTAGAAGAGAGCTTAGATACTATTTTAGAAGGACAAGCGACAGCTCTAAAAAATGCTAATCTTCAAAGAGAAATTGCGCAACAGATAGTAAAAGAAATTGCTGAATGGGATGGGGCAGATTTAAATGTCTTAGCTTCAAGAATTCAAACCTTAAAAACTCAGTTGCAGAGTGGTGGAATAGATGAAAATGGTAATTTCTTATCTGGAATTGATCAGCACACTCAACAACAGGCTATTTCATCTACAATCCAAGGTTTAACTTCTATAACGATAGGTATTAATGCAGTAACTAATGCAGTTAAAGTTTTAAATAATGATAATTTATCTTCATGGGAAAAATTTTCACAGATAGCTTCTAATTTATTATTTACAGCTCCAATGCTTATTAGGAATTTTTCATCTATTACAAGTTTGATGCCTAATTTAGCCGTAGCTATTGGGGCGGTTGGAGCAACAACAGAGACTAGCTTTTTAGGGGCAACTGCGGCAGTTTTAACTTTTGAAACAGCTTTAGGTCCAATTTGGGCAATTATTCTTGCGGTAAGCGCAGCCATTGCGGCAACCGTAGTTGTTGTTAAGGCATGTGTAAATGCTTATAATGCTCAAGCTAATGCTGCGAAAGAAGCGGCTGAATCAGCAGAAGAACTTGCAGATGCTAATGAAAAATTAGCTGATACTTATGATAATCTTCAATCTGTTATTGACACATATGATTCTGCTAAGGAGCAATTAGATGAATGTACTAAGGGTACAGAAGAATGGCAAGAGGCTTTAGAAGAAACTACTACTGCGGCAGTAGATCTTTTAAACACTATTTCTGAACTTGATGGTATTGATTTATCTAAATTAGTTGCTGAATATGGTGATTTATATGACCGTTCAACAGGAACATTTAATGAAGATATATTAGATGCGATTGAAGAACAATATAGCCAGCTTGTAGGCGCTAGTGACCTAGCTTCCGCGCAGGCTAATTATAATTCAAGTAATCTTTCAGCTAGATCAGATTTATTAGATAGTGTTAGAAGCGATGTTAGAGGAGCAACATATGACAGTGCTACTGGTGAACAATATTATGGCTTAAATGCTACTCAAGTTCAAAATAAGATTATTGAAAATATTGATGAGTTAACTAACTTGTCTAATGATGAATTAAAAGAAAAATTAGATGAATTAGGTTTTGCTGACCAGGTTAAAGATATTGAAAGCTTAAATAAAGCTATTAATGATTATGCCACAGCTACAGAAAATGCCACTATTACTCTTGAAGCAATCGCAGATGTTAAAGTCGCAGAAGTTCTTGGCGATGATTATAGTGATGAAGTTCAGCAATTAGTTTCTAATCAATTAACTGCACGAACTAGCGAATTAGCAGATGAATATGTTGATACTTGGGCAGGTGAAATGTCTAAAGCTAGTGGTGGAAATAATGAAACTTATAAAGCCATTGTACAACAACTACAAGACCTTGGATATGATTATAGCGCAGTATCTGGACAGAAAGCTGTTAAAGGAACTGATAGTAATAGAACATTTACTTTTGAGGATTCTGAAGGTAATGAAGTTGAATTAACTGATGAAGCTGTTGCTACTATGATTGCTGCGGCAGATGCATTAAGTGAAGTTGAAATTAGTGCGGATGCGGTTGCTGTTTCTCTAAGTAACTTAGAGCATAATACAGCTGAAGGTGTATCAAGTGGTATTGAGAGTTATATAACATCTGGTAATTTTGAGTCTATGACTCGGAGTGAGTTAGAGACTTTATTGGCGGAAGTTGGAGTAGAAGAGGCTAGTGAACTCACTGCAGAGGCGATGAGTGCTTATCTACAAGATGCAATGGGCTTAACTGAAGAAGAATTAGCTCAGTTGTTTGGTGGAGAAGATTTTGCTGATGATATGGTGGATGCTGTTAATAACTATGAGACAGCATTAGACTCTTATACGGAAGGTTTATTAAATTCTACTCAAGAAGCATTTAATAACTTGGATATTTCTGATGATGTATCAGTTGCTTCTGGTAAATATATTGCAGATGCTTTACAAGGTGCTATTATTTATGGTACGGAAGATACATTAACTACATTAGAAGATACTTTTAGTCAGATTGGCACAGATGAACTTGATGATTTTGCTAGTGCTATTCAAGATATTGATGATTGGAGTAGTATTACTACTGATGATTTAATTGATATTTTGGATGATGCTGATGTATCAATAGATTTAACTGAAGATGAGTTGCAAGCATTTATTGATGCTATGGAGAAGACTGCGGAAGCTACTCAAAGTACGACAGCAGCGCTTCAAGAAATATATGCTTCTATTCATGATATTATTGATGGTTTAGAGACTGGCGATACAATCTCTGCGGATGATTATTCAACTCTAGCTGGTGAAGTGGGAGACGCGGCTGATGAGTACTTTACTATGATGCTTGATGGAACTTACAAGCTAACTGGGGATGCAGAAGATTTTTATGAGTTAGTACAATCTCAGCAAATTAGTAATTTTTCTGATAATATAGCAGAATTACAAGAGAAAATTGCACAACAGCAGAAAGTACAAGATTATGATTATGAATCATTATCAGAAACTCAAAATTATCAAAATGACGCAGGGGAAAATAAGTATAGTGGTTCAGAAGTTGAAAAGCAAATTGAATTATTAGAAGCTTTAAATGCGGTAGATGCAGAAAAAATTGCAGAGTGGCGCGATGACTTAGAAGATGGTCATACTTCAGTTGAAATGTTGCAAGAAATTGCAGATGAAGTTGCTGCAAATGAAGAAGCTTTTAAAAATTTAGATGACGCAATCGAAACTAATAAAGAATCTATTCTAGGTATTGAGCTCGCTATAGCGGAGTCCGCGGATAGTTATGAACAATTAAAAGAATATTTAGATGAAGGTACTATTAGTGTAGAAGCATTTAATAAGGTTTATGATGAGCTATGGAATGCGGAGCGTGAAAGTGATTTAGACTCAGATGAAATTGATGAGTATGCAGATCATTTGCAGGAAATAGCAGATGAGTCAGATGATTTAGCTGATACCTTAGCAGACGATGAGGATGCCGCAGAAGATTTAGCTATTCAGATCATGAATATGAATGATGCTATTGATGACTTAGCTGATAATTGGGAAGATTGGTCAGATATTCTTTCTAAGAGTAGCAAAGATAGTCAGGAATATGCAGAAACTATTAATGATGTTACTGATACAATGTCTAAATTATTAGATATTGATAATGAATTTATTAGTAGCGATTTTATTACTAGTCATATGAATGATATAGCTTTAGCCGCGAAAGGCGATGCTGATGCTATTGATAGATTAAGAGCAGCTGCTTATGAAGATATTTTAGTTCAATTAGACTTAGATGATAGCCAGCTATATGAGGGTATGCAATATACCTTATCAGATATTCAAGCTTGGTTGGATCAAAATCTTCTACAAGTTGGTTCTACTATTGAAGTAGATACTGAGGGCGAAAATGCTTTTATTGATTCATTGAATGCTTTAATTGATGCGGCAGGATATACTTCAGATCAAGTGCAAGCTATGATGGCGGCAATGGGCTATGATGTAGAATTTGTCCCTGGTGAAGAGACTGTAACATCTACATATCCATTAACAACAACTTATCATACTAGAACTCAACAACAAGATACTGATGGTGATGGTAACATTGATAGCTGGGTAGATCAAGAGTATAGTACAACAGAATATGTTGATGCTGATACTGTATCTGCCTCTGTCGGTACGGAAGTGTCTACTGAAGGCGGAGAATCTGGCGGTGGTTCAGTTAGTTCTTCTTCTGGAACATCTACTTCTGCCCATGTAAGTAAAATTACAAAGAAAGCAACTGGTTCTTCTAATAATTATAGTAGTAAAAACAGTGGCGGAAGCTCACCTGGTAGTAGCAGTAGTTCTGGGTCAGGAAGTGATTCTGAAGATGAACCTGATGTAATGGATTATCTTGAGGATGAAATTGATCTTTACCATGATATTAACTTGGAATTAGAAGAAATTTCTACAAATCTATCAAGATTACAGAAACAGGAAAGTAAACTAACAGGACAAGCATTACTTGATAATTTAAATGACCAGTTGGCAACATTAAATGACCAGATTGATGCTACTAATGAGAAGATTAGTATCGCAGAGGGCGAGGCCGCTAGCTTACGAGCGGAGCTGTCCGCGCAGGGTGTAACATTTGACTCAGATGGTTATATTACTAACTATGCTTCTATTGTTGAAAGTAAACTTGCTTATGTAAATAGCTGTATAGATACCTATAACGCGATGTCTGCGGAAGAGCAGGAAGCTTATAAAGATACATTAGAGGATATTAAAGATGATTATCAAGATTTTATTGATGCTATATCAGATTATGATACTTTAATATCTGAAACTATTCCAGGACTTGAGGATGATATTCAAGATGCTATTGATGAACAAATTGAAATTCAAATTACCAAATTTACCATGGAAGTTGAAATCAGACTTGACATGGAAGAAGCGGAAAAGGATTGGAATGAGTTCTATAGAAAAGTTATCCTTGGTTTAGATGATGATGATATCTTAGGTAATGCTACGCAAGATCTTGCAGATATTCTTAGTTACTTTAATACAACAGCAAGTGATATTACAGACTTGTCTTCTGATAATCTAAGTGACTGGGCAGATAAAATCGCGGAAGCCATCTCGAATGGCGGGACTGGTAGCATACAGGCTCTTACGGACCAGGTTAATGATACTTTAGACCAGCTCGCGCAAATAGATGCAACTGGATGGGCAGATGTATATGGCGATAATCAAGCACAAGCATTAGAAGATTTACAAACATATTATACTGAATTAATGGAACAGTTGGAAGATGTGCAAGATTTAATAGATGATATTGAAGAGTCTTACTTGGATATGATTGATGAAGCTGTTGAGGCTTTTGATGAACAAGTAGAGCAATATGAATATATTAATGATTTGCTGAACCATGATGTTGAATTAATCAGTTTATTGTATGGTGATGATGCTTACGCGGAAATGGCTAACTATTATGCTCAGATTGAAGCTAATAATAATCAAGAGTTAGATTTCTTAAAACAACGTGTTGCTTACGCATATGAAATGATGCAGGCAGAGACTGATGAAGAAGCTCGACAGGCTTGGCAAGAAGAATGGGAAGATGCGTTATCTAAATTAAATGATAAAGTTGAAGATGCTGTTAAAAATATTATTGATCAGTATAGTAATACTATTAATCAAATCATTGATGAGTTAAATGATGCGATTACTGATGGATTAGGTCTTGATTATATAAGTGAAGAATGGGATCTTATTAATAAAAAGGCGGATATTTATCTTGATGAAATCAATTCAATGTATGCTATTGAAGAAATTCAACAGAAATATTTAGATGCTATAAATGATACTGATAGTATTTCAGCACAACAGAAACTGAATGATTTGATGGAAGAGCAAGTGGCTTATCTACAAGAGAAAGAAAACTTAACTGAATATGATGTAGAAAGAGCGGAAAAACTGTATGAGATTACTTTAGCGCAGATTGCACTGGAAGAGGCTCAACAGAATAAATCTACAATGAGGTTAAGACGTGACTCTCAAGGTAACTATACCTATGAATATGTTGCAGATGATAACGCAGTCGCGGACGCCCAACAAGAGTTGCTAGCATTACAGAATGAATTGTATAATTTTGATAAAGAAGAATATCAGAATAATCTGGATGAGTTATATTCAGTTTATAAAGAATATCAACAGAAAATATTAGAATTATATGAGGATCAAACATTAAGTGCAGAAGAGCGTGAAGAGAAAATTGCATTATATACTGAATATTATGGAGATATTATTAATTCTTTAGTTGAAGAAAATGCAGTTATTAGAGAGAACTTAATGGATTCTGCTTTCACTGAATTGGCTGCTTTGTATGATGTCGATGTTGAAAACTTTAAGAACATGAGTGCGGAAGAGCAGGATGAATTGATGAATAGTCTTGTTCCTCAATGGGATTCTGGTGTTCAACATATGGCGGATACCTTTGCTGCGGAAGGCGGACTGGTTCCAACTTGTCAAGAAGCCCTTGATGCTTTAAATGAAGCTACTAATGATTATCAGACTTCATTGGATGAACTTGAAGCCGCGGCGGGCATTGACTTAACATCGATTGCGGACGGGTATGATTATGCTACGAGCGCCGCGCAAGATTTGTTAGCTTCTAATGATGAATTAATTGCTAAATATGCAGAAGAAGTAAGTGCAATTCAGACTGTAATTAGCCAGTTACAGACTTTGGTATCACAGTATCAAGCTGCACAGGCTGCTGCTGAAGCGGCGACCGCGGCTGCGTACGCATATTGGCAAGCCACTCAAAGCATGAATGCGGATGCCGCAGCAAGCGATTCAGGTAGCGGTTCATCATCTTATAGCTCATCAGGTAGTTCTTCAAGTGGAAGTAGTAGCGGAAGTTCGTCTGGTAGTAGCAGTGGGTCTGGTTCAAGTGGTTCATCTACACAAGGTAATGGAACACTAGAAGTCGGCGACACCGCGACTTATACTGGTGGATTATATTACTATGATAGCTATGGTACAAATCCTTCTGGTAGCCGTGGCGCAGGTGGTACTGTTACTGTTACTTCTGTTAAGACTGATGGTAGACCTTATCCTATCCATGTAACTTCAAGTAATTCTGCTTATGGTTGGTTAAAAGCTAGTCAGTTAAGCGGATATGATACTGGTGGTTATACTGGTGATTGGGAAGGCAACGGTGCTTTAGCAGTATTACATCAAAAGGAATTAGTGCTTAATAGTTCAGATACAGAGAATATCTTAGCCGCGGTTAACATGGTACGTGATATTTCAAGCTTGTTAGCTAACTTAGATACTTCTGCTTTTGATAAGATGTTTAGTTATATGAGCAGCTTAAGCGGTAGTGTTGGTAGTTATGAGCGTGGAAATGATATTCTTGAACAAGATGTTCATATTGAGGCTACATTCCCGAATGTAACCAATTCTAATGAGATTGAAGAGGCATTCAATAACTTAGTGAACGTAGCTAGTATGTATGCAAATCGAAAAGTCAGATAGATGCCATGTTGGTTAATTTTATTAAAAGTGCGGGTAGACATCCTGTTACTGGAGAAAAATTACATTGGGAATATGTAGATAAAGAATAATTTTCATCGAAATACTAGGTAACTATAAATGTAAGAGGGTGTTTTATCCACCCTCTTTTTTATTGGGTAATATTCTTTAAAGAACTTGACAAAAAAATAATATTATGTTAGAATAAAAGAGACAAAAGGAGAGAAACATATGACAAGTATCGAACAAAGTATCTGCGAAGCTATCAGTACGATTGTTGATAAGTCTATCTCTGAAGCAGGATACGACAAGACTATTCAAGGTAAAATAGCTGGCACTGTAGACTCTACAATCGGTAGCTACCGCGTGTCATATCAAGATAGTACATTTTTAGCTTATTCAACAAGCACTGATGTTACTTATACAACAGGTTCAACAGTATATGTACTTATTCCTTCGGGTGATTTTAGTAATGATAAAACTATCTTAGGAACAGTAAAGAAACTTGGTATTAACTATGTTTCTACTGCCGAAGGTCAAGAAGCATATGATATTAATGGAGTGAGTGTTGTCACTTCAACTGATACTTTTGAATTAAGTTCTTATGGTGGAACTCAAGCTAAGGTACTATATTCAAAAGATAGTACAAGTAATTTAGTTTCAATAGATACAACAGCTATTGAACAATATATTAAAACAACAGAAAGTTTAATATGCGGGATGACTGTTAAGACTTCTATTCCAACAGAAAATCAATATAGAGGTAATTATGGTATTATCTTTGCTCTTGATTTTGCAGATAATGCTACTGGAGAAACAGTCACAAGATATTATACTGTCGATGTTGATAAAATGACAGGTAATCCATATAAGTTAATTAGTGCAACTGAACAATATGGAATATTTGACATTGATTATGAAAATTTTATAGAGATAAAATATATAAGTTTATTCTGTACAGACTTCCCCAATGAGAGTGATGACCCAGAGGCGGATATTTTTATTAGCGATATTATTATGTGCGCGGCAACCGCTTTAAGTAGCGAAGACCTGAGTAATTACAGTCTAACATTCTCAACTCCTCAAGGAACGTACTTCACTTCAAGTAACGCCAGCACGGACACTTTGACGCTAGTAGCCCAAGTCCGCGTTAAGGGAAAAGTTATTGATAATGACTCTCAAGAGTTACCTTACTATTGGTTTACTGAACATGCAGGAGTTAATTCTACAAGTTTATATTACAATAGGTATGGTGGACAAGGTTGGAAGTGTTTAAATGATTATACAGTAATTGACTCTGAAAATAATGTAGTTGAATGGGTTGCGGGAAGCTATAAATGGACAGTTAAGAAGAGTGATGTAGCAGCCGCATCTGTAACTTATAAGTGTGCTGTTGTTTATGATGGTACAGTTATAACAAAAACTATTACTGTTAAAAATTTAGGTTCAAATTATGAAATAACTATTGGTTCTGATAGTGGAACTCAATTTTATTTTGATATTGGTAATCCTACCTTAACTTGCTATGTGAACGGAGAGGAAAATAGTAATTATACTTATTCATGGGCGGAAACCACTTATGACGGAACCTATTCCGCTTTGAGCGAGACTACCGCGCTAAATGAAGATTATAATGAATTATATAGTAATTATACTTCTTTAGTAGCTGCTATTGAAAATGGTACAAAATTAGCTGCGGCAAATGCGACTACTTTGGCAAGCTATGAAGATACGTTACTTGAGTATGAAAGTGTACAACGAGTTGAAGGTAATAAAATTCATAAATTACAAGTAAGTAGTATTACAACATGGAGTACGTACACTTGCACAGTTTATTATGGAACTTTATATTTAGGAACTGCTTCTATTGTTATTTTAAATTCATTAGAAACAGAAGGAACCTATAGCTTAATTATTAATCATGGTTCTCATTTATATAAATATAATGAAGCAGGAGTAAGTCCAGCAAGTAGTGCGGTTGATGACCCTATTGATATAGAAGCATTAACATTTACTATTTATAATAATTTAGGTGAAGCTATTAGTGATGAAGTAGCTAGTCATTGTAGTATTCAATGGATAGTTCCTACTACTGATACTTTAATTACAGTTCCAAGCGCATATACTCCAACAGAAAAAGGAGATACTACAAATACTTATAGTAATATTACTTCTTTTAGTTATGGTATTGCAAGTAGATATGATATTACTAAAAGAAATAATGATATTACTTTATTAGTAGATTATCAAGGATTGTCTTTAAGTGCGGTTACCGACCTTACATTCGTCAAAGAAGGAGAGTCAGGAACAAATGGAACTGAGTATACATGTCGTATAGTTCCAAATATTGCGTCAGGAACGGCGCCCGCGTATCCAATTATTACTCAATTAAGTGGTGGAAGCTGGTCTTTAAACTATACAACTAAAAATAGTAATGTTTGGTTTAAAGTACAATTATGGCATAGCGAAACAAAAGTATTTGAAAGTGCAACATCTGGTACTTCTGATGAAGGTATTACTGCTACTGTAACTTGGAGTATATTAAGAAATAGATATACTTCTTCTGTATATGATACTACAAGTTTGAGCGTGACCAGTAGTAGTGCAGGTACTTTTACTTATAGTGGTTATAGTTCTACACATCCTGCTAATATTGTGAAGGTTACTGTAAGCTATGATGGTTACGAGTATTATGCTACTATTCCTGTTATTACTGTTAAGTTAAGTAATGATAATTATAGAGCTGTATTAAAAGAAGGTACTGGTTTCCAGTATGCTACTTATACATCTGATGGTGAGAGTCCTAAGTATGATAACGCTCATCCGTTTGAAGTTACTGTTACTCGTTATGTTAATTCCTATTGGGAGGATGTAAGTACATTAACTAGCAGTAGCTATATTATGACTTATACATGGGGTTACTTAGGTAGAGTGTATGAGAGTAGTTGGGTTGTTGGTAGTTATCTGGCGGATGGGCTAGATGACGACTTAGAACGAAACCAATGGTCAGTTAAACCTGCTAGTGAATTTGATGGACAATGTGTAACTAATGCTGTTGAGTGTGTTATTAAAAGGGCGGGAACCGAGGTTGCTCGCATCCATATGCCAGTCCATTTACTGCTTAATAAGTATGGTCTATCATACCTTAATAGCTGGGATGGTAATAGCGTAACCATTGATGAAGAGGGCGGATATATTCTTGCCCCACAGGTTGGTGCAGGTATTAAAAATTCTGATAATAGTTTTACAGGAGTTGTGATTGGTGCTGTAAAAGAGTCAGGTTCCTCTACTACGGAGGTCGGTCTATTTGGCTATGCAGCGGGTGTCCGCAGTATTTTCTTAGATGCGGATAGCGGTAAAGCGGAATTTGGCGCAGCTGGTAAAGGTCAGATTGTTATTGACCCAAGCAATAATAAAGCACAATTATATTCTGGTAATTATAGCACTTCCGCAGGCACAGGTATGTTAATTGATTTAACAACGCCTGAAATTAAATTTGGTAGCGGAAACTTTTCAGTAACCGCAGATGGTTATTTGACTGCTAAGGGCGGCGGTTCAATAGCAGGTTTTAATATTGATGATGATTCTCTTTATACTGGAACTAAAAATAGTTCAAGTAATGTACAAATTTCATCTGCAAACTTTACTAGAACGGTTAATGGAACATCTGATTCTACAATGCGCATGGCATTTAGCAATAACTTTGGCGTTAATAGTTCTGGTAAAATGTATGCGGCAAGTGGTGTTATTGGAAGCGGTTCTAATAAAATTACTTTAGGTAAAAGTAGCGGAGATGATTCTTATAGTGCTATTTATAGTGGAAGTAAGAGTTCATTTGATGCAAATGCCACAGGATTTTATATTGGTACGGATGGAATTGCTCTTGGTTATTATAGCAGTGGACATTCAAGATTTCAGGTAACGAATGCAGGACAAATGATTGCTACAACTGGATATATTGGAAATGGGTCAAATGGTTGGTCTATTCAAAGTACATATTTAGTTAATGGTGATAAGACTTCTTATAATGATACAAGTAGTAGCGGAGTATATATTGGAACAAGTGGTATAGGGCTAGGAAGTAATTTTTATGTTAGTAGATCTGGTGTTCTTCATTCGTCCAGTGGAACCATTGGTGGCTGGACCATCGGGTCATCTACTCTTACTGGCGGCAATATAACACTTAATTCAAATGGAAGCATTAGTGGCGGAAGTTCTTACTCTTGGAGTATTACAAGCGCGGGTGTAGCAACCTTTAACCGACTTGTCGCTTCGTCCAGTGGAACCATTGGTGGCTGGACCATCGGGTCTACTTATTTAATGGGTGGTAATGTTACATTAAATAGTTCAGGTGCTATTTCGGGAAGTGATTGGTCAATTACGGCAGCAGGGCAAGCTAACTTTTCTAATATTAATGTTACTGGTGGCACTATTACTCTTGGCGGTTCTACATTAAGTGGAAGCTCAGGTTCAACTACTCTTGGTTCTGGTACTACTTATGTAGGAAGTGAATCATTAGGTACTTATGTTAAAAGACTTTCTGTTGAAAGTTTGAATGTATCTGGCACATTAACTTTTCAAGGTAAGGCATGTAGTTGGCAGTCTATTAAAGTAATTACTCGGCGTAAAATGAGTTGGACTAATTATTCGTTCCAGACAATTCGTAAATTAACTTGGCACACTGATGGAGACTATTTAACAGATATAGATGTTGATTGGACGAATCATAATGATATGGCAGGAGATTTAAGCTCAACATCATATTATAGAACTTTATGGATTCTTACTGCGGCTTCTGATGAGGCTATTGATAGTAATGATTAAGAGATAAAAGGAGATTAATTATGCAATTTAATACACAATGTGAAAATACAAAACAACAATTATTAGCAACTATAAACAATAGTGGTTTACCTATTGCTCCAATTTATTATATGCTTGGAGAGATTTATCGAGAAGCTGAAAAATCTTATTATGCAGCTTTAAATCAAGAAGCTCAAATGGAAGAGGAAAAAGTGGAAGAGGTAGAAGCAAATGAATAGTTTTGAATTAACTAGTATTGTTTATGATGCGGATATTAAGAATTTAACTTTTAAATTTGATGATAATTCAACTCGTATTTGTACTGGAATTGAAACTGTAGATGATGCGGTTGAAGAAATCACCAAAATTATTAAAAAGATTAGTGCGTAACTAAGAGGAGAGTCAAATGGATAAAGTAAAAACCATTAAAATTCTTTATGCGGATGGCACTTATTCGGAAAAAATTCCAATAGGTGCCGAAGCAAGTAATATTGAGACAACAGATGGAGAGGATGTTGAAACTGTGCTAAATACTCTATCCTCTACTGTAGCTGAAAATAGTGAAGCTTTAACATGGAGCAAGGACATATCAGAATAAAGTTATTGGGCAAGACCTGTTCATCCTTTTTAATGAATTTTTAAATAATTTCAGTAAAAGGAGGTATAAGCAATAAAATGATAGACCTATTAGAGGCTTATTCTGTATCAGATATATTAATTTTTATTCTTATGTTAGGATTAGCTATCAAAGGGACGGTTTCTTTTTGGGATTGGGCTGTTGAAAGATTAAGAAAAGCGTTTAATAAAGAAACAGTCCAACAAAAAAAAGAAGAAACCATTGAAGCTCATTTCCAACGGGATGATGAATTATTAGAAAAATTGTCTCAAAATCAAAATGAACTAAGAAGTGAATTAAGAATGATACAGGATAATATTACTTTGTTACTTGCTTCTGACAAGGATGATATTAAATCCTGGATTACTGAGAAGCACCATTTTTACTGTTATGGTCAAAAATGGATTGATGATTATAGCTTGGAATGTATTGAAAAGCGTTATGATCATTATAAAGACGAGGGCGGGAACTCATTCATCAAAGAGTTAATGGATGAAATTAGGAAGCTCCCTAAGTCGCCTGACGCTCTTGATAACTAAATTAAATATTGAGATAAAAGGAGTTTTAATATGGCAGGTATATTAAACAATTTATATCCGCCGATAGTTGATACCATGATGCCATCGTTCGTAAGAACAACAGCATGTAAGGTATATTTTTCATTATCTTCATATAATGATTCGTCGGATATACAAAATGTTCAAGTTACTGTAAGTAATCAAAATAGCAGTTTAACTGCTTTAGACCCAACTCAATACCCTGCTGGCGTTAAAATTACAAGTTTAAATGTTGATACAGATATTAAAAGTGATGATAGGTATTATATAACAATCAGTCCAAGTGATTTAAAAGATGGAGCATTTGAAATAAATCAATATTATAAAGTGCAAATTCGTTTCACTGGAACTGGGGCGGCCGCGTTTACAAGCTCTACTAAGGTAGCTGCATGGTTGACTAATAATCAGGCTTATTTCTCTGAGTGGTCTACTGTTTGTTTGATTAAAGGTATTCAACAACCATTAATTTATATTAAAGGTTTTGATTCAAATGATACCTCTAGTTCAATAGAAACAGTATTTACTGTATCAGAGGTAGTAGATGTAGTAGGTAGTATGTACTATGATGAAAATGAGGATGAAGATGAATACTTAGCTTCTTATGAAGTAAATATTTATGATAGCAATAGTAGTGCTGTTTATGAAAGTGGTATTCAATATAGTAATGAATATTATCCTAATGAAATTAATCATAAAGTTAAAGCTAATTTGACAGATAGTACAGAGTATACATTAAGTATTACATATACTACTAATAATGGTTATAGTAATACTGTATCATACACTTTCATGACTGTATCGAACGGGATTGATGTGCTTAATGCTACGATTTCCGTGGAAGCTGATGAAGAAAATGGACGAATGATTGTTACTGTTGTTTCAACTGATACAACTGAATTTTTAAGTAACTTATGTATCAGAAGAACATCAAGTGAAAGTAATTTTACTATATGGGAAGATGTTTATATCTCTTTAATCAATCAGGGTAGTGCATTGAATTTAACTTGGTATGATTATACTGTTGAAAGTGGCGTATGGTATAGATACTGTGCGCAAAAGATTAACGCTAAAGGACAACGTGGTACAATCATAACTAATAGACATCCAGTTATGATTTACTTAGATGATATATTTTTAACAAGAGAAGGTATGCAAATTAGGATTAAGTATGATCCTAACATTTCTTCTTTTAAAACAACTCTTTCAGAGTCAAGAACTGAAACCATAGGTTCTAAATATCCGTATATTAGACGTAATGGTAATGTAGCATATAGGCAGTTTCCTATTTCTGGGCTGGTTACCGCGTTTATGGACGAGGATGGAGTGTTTATTAGTAAAGACTCAACATTTGGTGATAATTTAGAATACTATGAAGAATATAATGAAGAAAATTTAATTACAGATTATAATGATTTTGTTTATGAGCGAGAGTTCAGAAAGCAAGTAATGGATTTTCTTTATGCAAATAAAGCAACTTTATTTAGATCTTTATCTGAGGGTAATATCTTAGTAAGATTAATGGATGTATCTTTTACACCCAATGCAACTTTAGGGCGGATGCTCTATAGCTTTTCCGCTACTGCTTATGAAATTGATGAATGCTCACTTGATAACTTTGAGAAGTATGGTATTCAAACTGTAGGTGAATATAGCACTTATATTGAATATACTTATGAACAAAAGGGACAATTAGCAGGAACATATGTAGGTACAACTCAAGACGTAATTACTTCAATTCAGAGTGAAATTGATTTAAAGACTATTAGTGGATATATTGAAACTATATATTATTTAAAATGGCTAAGAATTGAATTTCAAGGAGACCCCTATCTGATAGTGTGCGGGAAAGATGGCTCCCTGACACCGGCGACCGCGTCTGATACTGTTACTGAAAATATGGTTTATGGTTATATAGTTTATATAAATAATGAAGCTATATTAGTAAGTCCAAGAGGTTATTATGAGTTATTGGATGAAGATACTGAAGTAATTTCAGTGTGGTTCCCCGTTAGTTCAGAAGTAATTGTAGATTATATTGGATATATTTCAGAGGTGGAAGATACGAGTTCTTATGCAAGTAGACTGTATTATTATACAAGAGCAGGACAATTATGGGGTACATTTGATACAAATACTTCATTATCTAAACAGATTTATACTAAATATTATCTTGACTATAAGGCTTATTATCAAAAGCTAACAGCTATTGATAGAATTACTGTTGAGTCTAGTCCAGGTGCGGTTGTGTATGTCAAAGATTCCTTTGACGACGACTATTACAGACATGTAGTTGGTCCAACTGGTATTTTGGACTTCTATGATGATGAAGCTACAATTTCTGCATTTTATTTCTGCGGAATGCACCTAAATCCAATGACTGATGAAACAAGGTTAGAGCCAGAGGATGATGAATACTATGATACTGGTATTACAGTTTACTCATTGGATAGTATTACTAATCCAGTGAAAAATGGTGTTTATACTGTGGTGGCGACCGAAAGTTCTGAGGACGAGACTGATGCTGCTTTAAGCGCGGTTTCCGCAGATGAAGATAGTGGAGAAGTTACCGTTGAAGAGTCAGAAACTATTTATGATGAAGATGAAGCAACTTATACTTTACTATTGTCTGAAATTGTAAGTGATAGTGATCAGTATATTTGGTATAGAGGTCAATGGTATACTTTTACTTCAGATGGAGATGTATTATGTCCTGTTGAAGGATTGGTTGATTATATTTATGAGTTAATAAAAGGAGAGTATTAATATGAAAAAGAATTATCCTTATTTAAAAGATACCTCCTTTTTAAAAGAATTTGATGAAAATAGATTAAAAGAGCAGTATGTGAAAGTTACTGTTTTAACATGGGCGGAGAAGCCGCTTGAAAGCATCGAAGGACGAGTTATAAGTGGTACTATTAATCTTGATGGCTCTTCTTCAATTAGACGCACTTGTAATTTAACTATGGTTGCTGATGAAGCTGAAAATGATTTAACTAATATTGATAATATTATTTCAATTAATAAAAAAGTTGAATTAGAAATAGGCTTTTTAAATAATACAGAATATTATACTCAGTATCCTATGATATGGTTTCCGCTTGGAGTATATGTAATTATTACACCGAGCATATCTCATACTTCAAGTGGAGTGACTATATCATTACAGTTAAAAGATAAGATGTGTTTACTTAATGGAGAGTGCGGAGGTACTCTTCCAGCATCTACTACTTTTGACCAATATGATACTGTTGATGAGACTGGTGCTTATGTTACTTTATATCCTACTATATATCAGATTATACAAGAGGCAGTTAACCACTTTGGCGGAGAACAGCTTGCTAAAATTATCATTAGTGATATTGATACAAGAGTAAAGAAGGTTATGAAGTGGACTGGTAGTTCACCTTTATATATTATTACTACTTTTGATGATGAAGGTAATACTCAATATACAGCAACTACTGATGGTAGTAGTTTAACTGATGATAGCACATATACAATGTATGAATATGGTAGTGATGTTGGTTATATTTACACTGATTTTATTTATACAAGTGATTTAGTTATTGATGCGGGCGGTACTGTTTGTGATTTATTAGATAAAATTGTATCTTATTTAGGTAATTATGAATACTTTTATGACCTTGATGGCAATTTTGTATTCCAAGAGATAAAGAATTATTTAAATACAAGTCAGTCAACTGTTATTTTAAATGAATTAACTAAAGATGACTATTTAGTTGATATGAGTAAAGGTAAAGCTGTTTATGTATTTGATGATAGTAATTTAATTACCTCTTATAGTAATAATCCTCAATTTAATATGATAAAGAATGACTTTATTGTATGGGGAGTGCGGGAAGACGCGGAAGGTAATGAATATGATATTCGTTATCATCTTTCTATTGATACTAAACCTACTGTTGGAAATACTTATAAAGTTTTCTTTTATGAGGATGATGATGGATTAATAAAAGCTAAATGTCCAATGCATTATGATAGTACGGATGATTTTCCAGAACAAGGTGTCGAAGAAGTATTCTATATGGATGATAGTACAAGTATTATTTATAAATGGGATGCTGATGCACTAGAATACGCGGAAATCACTGTTGGACTGGAAGAGGTAACTACTACAGACTGGCGCACGGAGCTATATTTATCGGGTTCCGCGGCTGAACCACTTGGAATTGACTCTAATTATTATTATACAGAGTTGAAGAATGAATGGCCGAAGCTTTATGATGTACAGAACGGGGAATTTTACGCGGATGCTATTAATTATCCTTGGGATATTGATTTCTTCTTAGATTTTATTGATACTGGGGCTGCGGTTTCAGAGATTAGTATATCTAATATAGGAAGAAGAACTAAGGTGGTGGTTGATAGTGATGTTAATTGCGTGTTTGAACCAGATATACCTGATTTGGTGTTACTTAATACTGCGGATGAAAATATTGCTGATTTGCGTCAAGAGTGCGAAGATAAAGGTCAAGATTATATTCAACTTGATAGCGCGGTCTATGCGTTAATTACTGGCGGCGGTACGTCAAACTCTGCATATGAGTATGTTAGAGAGTTATTGTATCAATATACAAGTTATAATGAAAGTATTACTTTATCAGCAATTCCTATTTACTATTTGGAACCAAATACAAGAATTACTGTACGAGATCCTAAGAGTGGTATATATGGGGATTATATGATGAATTCAATCAGTATTCCTCTTGATGTATCAAGTGCAATGACAGTATCATGTACACGAGCTTTAGAGAGAATATAAGGAAGGAGAGAAAAGGATTATGGCTTACTCGATTGGGCAATTTAGGCGCAGTCAGTTGGATTCTTACACCACCGATTTAAGTTTCACACAGAGTTTGTTAGTTGATGAAAATGATATTATTAATTTCTATAACCCTTGTTTATATTTAAGTGGTTCTAATGTAGTTTCTTCTTTATATAGCTATTATTTAAAGTTTGAAGTTACTCAATCAGAAACATGGGCGCAAGATTTTACTGTTACATTAATTAATGGAGAATTAACAGAAGATAATACTCAAGAAGTGAAAATATTATCAGTGCCGAAGGGCGTTGGTACTACTACCTTTGAGTTAATTTTTCATCCTAATTCAACATATAATGAAATTGTATTTGATTTATCAAGAATTGTAGCAGACTTTTATCAAGAGAATGATGATGGAACTGAAGGTCGTGTAATGAATGTTACAGTTGATGCCTTTGCTATTGTTGATAACCTTGTAACAACATTATCTACTCTTTACGATGACTTAACGGAATTAAAGAAGATAGGTATCCAGGGTCCGCCTGGTATGATGTTTGTTGTTGATGGTGAAGAAATGCGGATAGGCAGAACTGGTATTTATGAATTATATAATGATGACATTACAATATCTTATCTTGGGTTTGTAGTGAAAGATTCCACATTTACTCAAGATGGAAAAGATTTTTTTATATTAGATTTTAAGTATTAAGGAGGATATGCGCGGATGGATTCGTTCTATGGTGGAAGACCTGGGTTTTCCTTTATTATAGTCGCGAACTATGCTTCTATAGATGAGATGGTTGAAAACTTTCAGCAAGGTCCTTCTTATGAAGCAGTTCACTTTGATGAACACGTATTGATTAACACTGAAAATAAAAATGACCCAGATAATGGTAAGATTTATAGACGTGGTTATGATTATACGAATGATTTAGGTGGAGCTATCTATGTAGGTACTATTGTTGGACCTGCGGGCAAGGCACCTATGTTGGAATTTACCTCCCTTGCGAAAGTGCAAGCAATGCAAGAGACAGAAGGCTATGATTATCGTTATAGTGAAGGTTCTTATACTGTTGAGAATAGTGATTTAGTTCCTGGAGCAGACGGAGAAGGTAATTATAATGATGAAATTCAATGGGCTTGTTGTTCTGTAAGAGATGAAAATGGAGAAGATTGTATTGCTTATATTGGTTTTATTATTCCTTATTTGGTAGTTGATTTTACTGCGGAAAGTGTAGATGCTTATTATAATAGAAGTGATGATACTAATGATTTTGTTAATCAAAATTTAAGTGAGAGAACAGATGATGGTAGTCATACTTTTTATGAGAAGTGGCATTTTAGTATTCCTAAAGGTATTAAAGGTGAGAGTTTAAATAACTTTAGAGTAATGGTAGCAGATGATACTATTGAGGAATATGATGGTCAAGATGATGATATTGAGAATAGTAGACAAGTATTAGTTTATGATTATTATAATTATGATAATAATGAGACAGGAGATCCTGTAAGTATTTATCTTGGCGATTATAATATGATTGATAATATTGCTCTTGATGAAGAAGGTACTGTTACTATTACTTATAGTCACGATGATGTGGTAACTTATGAGAATTTATTTAAATGGATTGAGGAAGTTACTCTTGATACTACTAATGGACATTTTACAGTGAAATATAATTATGGCGCGGATGATGAAGAATCAACGACGTATGAGACTGACCTTGTGTGGGTTAGCGGTATCGATATTTCACAAAGTGGTGTAGTTACTGTTAGTTATATTAATGGAACCAGTGAGACTCTTGATACTGTTTTGAACTTTATTCTTGAAATGACTATCACTAATGATTACCATTTAATTGTTTACTATAGTAATCCAGAAGTTAGAGCTGCTATTGTTGAAGCGGGAACTAATTATGCGAACTATGGTGATGGCGACTGGTTAGATTTAGGTAGTGTTAAAGAAGAGAATGGTATCTTAATTGGTTTGAACCTATCTCTAACTGATTATCCAGATTTAGAAGATATTACTACAGCTATTGCATGGTTGAATAGTGCTTATCCTAATGGTTTAACTGGTACTAACTTAAAAGGTAAAGTAGTGACTATTGGTGATGATGATGGCACTAAACTATTTTATGCTTTTGATTATACTATTACAAATGGTTCATATGCAGGGTGGTATTATCTAGGTACTTTGGAGTCAGATGCTTCAACATTGTTTATGGTATCTACTGAAGATGCAAGTGATTTAAGTAGTAAACAGACAGCTCTTAGTGTAGGCGGTTTGTGGTTTGTAGTGGAGGAATAAGATGAATGATAAGTTTGTTCATGTGTCTGGTCCCTTCACTGCGAACTCAGACGTTGTAAGTTATATTAAGAGTAATTATGACTCTGATATGAAGTATATAAAGAAGTGCGGTATTCAAAGTGAAGTGGGCAATTTTGTTAATATTAATGGGCAAAAATTTGAAATAGGTAAGACAGGAATTTTAGAATTAAATGACGTAAAGATTACTTCTTTATATTTTTCGCAGGATGAACCTGCTTCATCTTTAGTGGATGGAATTCTTGAATAAAGGAGATTACAAGGATGGCAAGAATTACTGAATTAAGGATTAAAGGTGAAGATGGCACCTTTACAGAGACTTATCCTATTGGAGCGGAAGCTACTAATGTTATAACTTCTGAGAATGTGAGTATTGAAACTGCTTTTAATAATTTGGCTAGTGATCTTAGTGATTTAGAAACTGATTTAGCTAATCAAGTTAGTGTTTTGCATGTGAGTATTGAAACTGCTTTTAATAATTTGGCTAGTGATATTAGTGATTTAGAAACTGATTTAGCTAATCAAGTTAGTGTTTTGCAGAGTGGTAAAGCTAATGTATATCATGCTTCAACTGAAACAACTTATGGAGCTGGGTCAGAAACATTATATGGTCACTTGAAGATAAGTGATAATTATAGTGAAGAAGGTTCAGACCCGACATTGACAGCTTTAAGTATCGCTGGTGCATTGGCTTTATTCAAGAAGGTTGTGAATTTTCAGATACTGGATGATGAAAAGTTGTACTCAGCGTTAAATACGGCTTATTATAATAGTGATAAAGCCAGTAGATTGTATTTAGTGTCAGATTATTTTGAAATAAGTGATGATGGCACTACATTAACTATAATAACAGATTAAAAGGAGAAAGTAAATGGCTATTACAAAATTAGTTTTGAATGGAACTGAATATGAAATTGGTAATTTAGTCAATACGACTGGTCCAATGCTTTATGATGGCATTGAACTAGAAGATTACACTTGGGCTAACTTTCGGACTATGTGTAATAATGGTGATTTTGAAAATCTTCGTGAAGGAGATTACAAGACGATTAAATTAACTACTGGTGAGACAGTGGTTATGCAGATTGCAGGTATTGATACCTATTACAAGACAACTGATGTATCTTTAGGACATCATATTGATTGGATTAGTAAGGATTGTTTGGGTACAACTCGGCAGTGGAATACATCAAATAACAACAATGGTAATTCTACAAGTGTTTATCCATATAAGGTTTCTAATATTTATACTGTATTAAATAATACTATTTATCCTACACTTCCTAGCGATGTGAGAGCAGTTATCTTTAATAAGAGAACTTTGATGGAGCAGAGATATAGTTCATCTTCAACTCTTACAGATTCAACTGGATGGGATTGGCAAGATATTGGTCCAATTTGGCTTCCTAGTGAATTTGAAGTATGTGGTAGTCAGGTATGTGGAACAAAGAGATGGGGAGCTACGCAGGCAGTACAATATCCTCTATTCGCTAATAGTTTCTATCACAGAATTAAAGGGCAAGGAGATGGAGGTTCACGCTGCTCCTGGTGGTTATCTACCGTTTCTTCTGGTGAATCTACTTACTGCTGTCGTATCGGCAGCAACGGACTTGCCTCCACCGACACCCCTAGTGCCTCTCTTGGGGTGCCTGTCTGTTTCAGAATCGCTGCTTCTTAATGATAAGAAAGGAGAAATAAAGAATTATGGATGAAGTTGTTTTAGCACAAATTGAAGAATTAGAAAGTCAAATTAGAGCATGTAAGCAAATTCTTGATAATACTGATTATCAAGCAATTAAATATGCGGAAGGTTTATTAACCGATGATGAATTTGCTGATATGAAAGCCTTTCGTGAAGAAATGCGCGCTAATATTAATACTTATGAAGCTCAAATTGAGGTGTTAAGTGAGTAATGTATTAAAAAGAAATAGAGCAGTTTCTAATTCTGAATATATTACCAAGGCGCGTGCAATTAGAGAAGAAATTACTTCTTTAGTTATGAATGAAAAAATCGTACCTAAAAGATACAGATATGTTTATTCTATACCTATGATTGATATTTGTAGGAAGTTAGATCAAAATGCTACTACTTATTATAATTGTATGGGTACTGATGATGAATTTTTCAATTTATATAATAGAAAGATAGAAGCTTTAAGAAATATGTATGATTGTTGTGATTATCTATTACATGAACTATTAAGTTTAAGAAATAGATTTTATATTAAAATATCAGCTCGTGAAAAAGTTGTAGGTTTACTTATTGACGAACAAGAGCTGATAGATGAATTAATTGAAACTGAGAATGAAAAACATACTAATTTTATAATTCATAATAGTAAATAAAATTAGTTTTATATACATCGGTTATTTTCTATGTTTCCTCAGTCACCTTCATTGGGCGTTGGATGAAAGAATTATTAATGTAACTAAACAATTCGTTGTGCCATTTGGTGAAAAGAGTTTAGGTTTAGGTAGTGAAACTAGTTAAATTTTAGCAATTAATTATCCAAACCATATTGACCATTATATTAAAGAAAAATTAAGAATACATGGATATGGTCGCTATATGGATGATAGCTACTTAATACATGAAAGTAAAGAATATTTAGAGTATTGCTTAGAAGAAATTATTAAATTATGTGAAGAAGTTGGAATTAAAGTAAATAGAAATAAAACTCAAATAGTTAAATTAACACATCAATTTACTTTCTTAAAGACTAAATATAATATTACTGAGAATGGAAAGATTATTAAAAGAGTGTCAAGATGCGCAGTAACTAGAATGAGAAGAAAGATGAAGAAATTCGTTAAATTCTATGATGCGGGTTTGATGAGTTTACAAGATATAGAACAGTCCTATCAATCTTATAGAGGTTATTTAGGTAAGAAAGATAGTTACAATACATTGAAAAGTATTGATAAATTATACCATGATTTATTCATGCCAAGAAAGATGAAAGCATTAATAGATCGTATGGAGTATGGAGAAGATTTAGCAGCATAAATCTTCTCCTTTTTTTTGTCTTTTTTTTATAATTTGTTAGGCAAATTTTATCACATTTAAAGTTAAAAATGAAAAGAGTGAGTAAAACGTAAAAGTGTTAGATAATTTCCTTAAAAAATTTATTGTGTGCCAAATTTCCTATTTTTAATTAAAATTCAGGACAACTTTGGAAATTTAATTAAAAATAAAATTTATATAACTATGTCAAAGAACAGATAAAGGAGATAGTTATATGAGTTATTATAATCCAAATTATTATAATACTTATCAACAGTACGCGGCGATGCCTCAAGCGCAACAAATGCCAGTTCAACAGGTTCCCACATTGAATGGTAAAGTGGTAGATAGTATTGAGGTAGCAAGAGCAACTGAAGTGCCTATAGGCGGATATAGTGTGTTTCCAAAAGCAGATCTAAGCGAGATATATGTAAAATCTTGGAATAATAATGGAACTACAAGTATCACTACTTATAAAATGGCGGAAGCTAGCTCTGAGGCGCCTGAGGTCGGGTTCCCGCAACTCATAGAGAGGATTAACTTATTAGATAGCAAATTGGATAATTTAATTTCTACAACAATGCCTCCAAAGAAAACAGAGGTGAGTTTTTAATGAATACTAATATGAATCCAATACAATTTATGCAGTTAATACAATCCAAGCCAAATCCACAACAATTTGTAATGGAAATGCTTGGTCAACAAACTTCTAATCCTTTCTTTGCTAATTTATATCAAATGGCAAAGAGTAATGACAGTAAAGGATTAGAACAAATTGCTCGAAATTTAGTAAAAGAGAGAGGACTAGATTTTGATACAGAATTTAATAGCTTTAAACAAATGTTTAGGCTTTAAATAAAAAATATATGGAGGTTTATAACAAAATGTTTAACACAGTAAATGGAGGTTATAGTTTAGCCGATATTGCGGCAGCCACAGGCAATGGTAGCGGACGTTCTGGTTCAAACAACGATGGATGGAATGATGGCGGCGCTTGGTGGATTATTATCTTATTCTTATTCGTATTTTGCGGATGGGGTAACAATGGTTGGGGCAATAATGGCAACAACGATTCTGGTTCTGGTGGGACTACCACAAGAGAAGAAATTAGCTATGGTTTTGACATGAATGGTTTAGATACTGGTATTAGAGCAGTACAAAATGGTTTATGTGATGGTTTTTATGCTCAGAATACTAGTATGCTAACTGGATTTAACGGAGTCCAAAGCGACATTAGCGCGGCTTCCGCAGGTCTACAAAATACATTATGTCAAGGATTTAATGGTATTAATACTAGCCTATTGTCTGCAACTAGTAATTTACAGCAAGATTTAAATGCAATTAATATTGCTAATATGCAGAGTACAAATGCTCTACAGTCACAGATTAATGACTGTTGCTGCAAGAATGATGCTGCTATTGCACAAGTTCGCTATGATATGGCGACGGATACTTGTGCTATTAATACTAACGCTGCTAATAATGCTCGTGATATTATTGATTCTCAGAATGCAGGAACAAGAGCTATCTTAGATGCAATTCAACAGTCTAAGATTGATGCTATGCAAGATAAGATTGCATCACTTACTGCGCAGAATCAGGGTCTACAATTTGCAGCTTCTCAGGCAGCTCAAAATACATACTTAGTAGATGCTTTAAGACCTTGCCCAGTACCAGCATATATTACACCAAATCCTTATTGCAACTGTGGCGGAAATGCTTTTGCCTATAGTGCAATAGCTTAATGGAGGTGCATTATGGCGGAATATACAGCAAATGCTTTACAAGCAGTAAACACTAATCAAAATATTTTATTTACTGATACAGTTGTTCCAAGTATTGGCGCCATAGTTCATAGAGATGATAGTGGTTTGTTTACCTTGCGTAGTTCTTGTCAATACTGCGCAAGATATAGAGCCACATTTGGTGCAAATATTGCTATTCCAGATGGCGGGACTGTAGAAGCGATTTCTCTAGCTCTTGCTATTAATGGAGAACCTGCCGCGGCAACCAGCATGATAGTGACTCCGGCCGCGACTGAAGATTTCTTTAACGTGGCTAGTAGTATCTACTTAGACGTTCCCGCGGGTTGTTGCTCTCAGGTTAGTGTAGAAAATACAAGTGCGCAGACTATTGATGTACAAAATGCAAATTTAATTATTGAGAAAGTAAGAGGTATTTAATATGGAAAGATTAAAAAGTATGAAAGATACTCTCATTGGTTGCGCACAAACTCAGATGGGTAACTTAGGACAGGTAGATGCTCACGAGTTAGGTGAAGTAGTTGATATGATTAAAGATTTAGGTGAAGCTATGTATTATTGTTCTGTTGTTAAAGCAATGGAAGAGAGTGAAGAAGAGAAGAAGTATGCTCAGCGTCAGATGCCTCGTCAAACATCTAATTATTATTATACTACACCTTACTATATGATGCCACCTTATGAAGATATGTATAGAGACATGGATTATCAATCTGGTCGTATGTATTATAGCGGAGGTGGAAACTCTTCTGGCGGAAGTTCAGGTTCAAGTAGCTCAGGATCTAGCGGAGGAAATTCAAGTGGCTCATCTGGATATTCTTCAGGTTCAGGTGGAAGTCGTAGTAGCGGTGGAAATAATGCGCGTGGAGGCGGCGGCCGCGGTTATCATGAAGGCTATCCAATGATGTATGAGTATCCGCAAGAGATAAGAGATTACCGCGAAGGTAAAAGTCCTATGAGCCGTAGAGGTTATATGGAGTCAAAAGAGAAAAATCAAGCTAAGAATGTTCAAATGCAAGAGTTAGAAAAGTATTTAAATGAATTAGCACAAGATATTACTGAAATGGTTGAAGAAGCTGGACCAGAAGAGAAAACTATGCTACAACAGAAACTAACAACATTGGCAAGTAAAATGAAATAATGTTTGAGATTAATGGTGTTCAATGGTATATAAAATTGGTTCCTCCTATTGATGAGGCTCTTTATCGTGATGATGGGAGTCTCACAATAGGAATGTGTGATAGAGATACACAGACTATTTATATAAATATAACATTACGTGGAAGAAAATTAAAGAAGGTTTTATGCCATGAATTAGTTCATGCAGCTATGTTTTCTTATGGTATTCAGTTAAATGTAGATCAAGAAGAGGTTATTGCAGATATAATTGCAACTTATGGAGAGGAAATAATAAATATAACTAACACTTTATTCAAAAAATTAAAGGGAGAGTCTTATTGACTCTCCCTATTTTTTTTATTTATTCCCAATTTATTTCATTATCAAAGGTATTTATTTGTGCGTGCCCAATCGCAATAGCATCGGCAATATCATCATTAACATCAATACCATAAGTAGCTTTAACAAAAGCAATATCTTTTGGTTTTAATGATTCGCGGCGGACGCCACTTCCAGTTTTAATCCCACATGCTTTTCGCCATGAGTTTGGATACACATAATCTATTTCTATTTTTGAAAAATTATCATGTACCATAATAGCTATTGCTGCTTGTAAATACATTAATGCTTTATGAGTTTTTATATTTTGTAAATCTTGCTCTGGTCTTACTTCTTCTAAAACTATCTTTTTTATATCTGTATATTTTAATAATACTTTATTAAGCTCATCTGTCATTTTATGGATACGCTTGATTAAATCCGCGGAGGTCGCTGTGATGCAACCATAATCCAGGAGTTTGGTATCTTCAAAGACAGCCCAACCCGTACTTTTAGTACTGGCATCCAGCGCTAATATCTTCATGTAATTCCTCCTTGTTCTATACCTAGAGTATAACATAAAATTTTTCAGTTGTCAAATTTAATATAATAAAAAAAGAGTTGCATTAAGCAACTCTTTATTTTTTTATCCAATATGTAGTTATTGTTTCTTCGTGATAATCTACATCATATCTATCTTCAAGATATTCAACAAATTCTTCATCTGATACTCTTGATAAATATTGTTCAGCTTCTGGATGATAATGAATTATATCACTAATAATATCTTCTGCACTTTCATAATAGTCATGGATAAATTCTGTAGCATCTATATTATTATCTAACCATTCAAAGGCTTCTTTTTCATTTTTCGCCCAAGGCGCATCAATCCACTCTAATGCCATATTTAGTGAGCTCCAGTGCTCCCAAAACCGCCGTCTCCGCGCGTAGTATCTGTTAATTCATCAACTACATTAAAATCAACCGCAACATAAGGCATTACAATTAACTGAGCGATACGTTCTCCCGCATCAATACTCATTACTTCATCAGTATCATTATGAAGAGCAACAATACATTCTCCTCTATAATCACTATCAACAACGCCTACACAATTCGCAGGACGTAGACCTTTCTTTGTAGCCAATCCACTTCTTGCAAAGATTGCGCCAAAAGTGCCTTCAGGTAGCTCAACCGCCAATCCAGTGCCAATCTTAACAGTAGAATGAGGTGCAATATCAGTTACTTTATCAGTTGCAGCATAAAGGTCATAACCTGCCGCATATTCACTTCCTCTTGTGGGAACTTTAGCTAAATCATTTAATAACTTAATATTCATTTAATCTCCTTGTATATATTCCCAATGCAATGGAACTCCAGTCTCAGGATGTTTACCACAAGATTGTCTTTTTCCTTGAATTTGCTGTGCAATATGAGAACGTAATGAAGTTTTACCTTCTGGATGGCACCATCGTGAAGCATCTGTTACTGTATCAAAAATATCTCCCTGTTTCAATACATCTTACTTTCTTACTATTGCCTGCATTTTTTCCTTGTCTTGTAGTTCCATACATTGAATTATTCTTTCCAGTTCTATCTAAAGTTTTATTTAGATAAATCATTAATTCACGTTTTTCTTCTCTATTATTATATAAATCCCAGTTTTCACTAGCTTTTTGTCTCATTTCAAGACTCCAAGAGGAACCATCCATAATATTATATCCGTATTGTGGATTTGTAGCATGATAATATTGAATCCAATAAGACTCTCTTTCAGTAATTAAAGATTCAGGAATATTATCTTCTAAAATAATATGTTCAAAATTATCCCATCCATACTTTTGAATAGCTTGATAAAAAGGTTGATTACAATATCCATTGCCTTGATGTCCCCATCTACGTATAGGATTTTTATAATGAGTTTGTCCTATATAAACTTTTCCATTTATTTTATTGCGATGTAAATATACTAAATAAGTGGCATTTTCCATTTTATATTTTAAAATGCAGAAGCTCTATTATATTGGATTTCTACCGATCCATCAGGCTCTTTTTCATCTGTAATTGATTTTGTTAAAATTACACGATACCAAGAATCTACTACTTCACCCTTTTGTTTGCGTTCTCTATAGGTACTACTATATTTTACCAATTCACCATAATTGATATTTTTATTCTCTTGAATAAGAGCCTGGGCTTCAGCCTCACTATCAACTCTATATGTTTCTGTTGTTGAAACTAAATATCTTGACATACTCCTTTTATCTCCTTTTATTCTTAGATAATATTAATCTCTAATGTATTTGCATTATATTTAGACATTTCTGCTTCTAAGATTTGTTTCTTTAGTCCTCTGTTGTACTGTTTTGGTCCAACAAGGTCAACCTGTTTAACATCATATTCTTTTGACCAAGCAAAAAGTGTTTCTGAGATTTCTTCTAATTTAGGTTGCGCAGCAACTAATTTATTTCCATCTTCATAAACATAAAAATTTTGTCTTGTATCAAAAGGACGTAAGATTCCAACTATTTTCTTCACGATTCATTCACCTCAATCACTCCTAAATCATATGGAAAGAAATAGAAAACATAAGCTTCTCCATCTATAATCATCCATATTTCAAGAGCATCTTTATTTTCTGTAAATTCAATAGTAGTAACATCGCCCCTATTAAATAAACATTCATACATATCTTTTAAACCTTGAGCAAGATCTGCTTCATCTGTATTTATGTAATTAAATAAAGTAAAATCATATCTTTCTCTACATAAAAGCATGAAATAATTATTACCACTTTCTTGTATTAGCGGAAACATAAATTGACGTAATTTATCTTTAATTTCATGCTTTTTTAAAGGTGTTTCATTTAAAGATAAACTTTTATTCATATCATATAAGGTTGTGCTTAATTCCTGTTCCATTGAAAACTCCTTATTTCTTTTCTTATATTATAACATTAAGTTTTAATATTGTCAAGTTTTATCTTAATTTAATTACTCTTTGATTGCGGGAACCGCAGTGTGGTAGCGATAGGTCTCGTTCAGCTTCTATATAGGGTCCGTCTACAAGGACATTTATGTTATCTAAAATTTCATTAATATAACTATTATTCATAGCTTGTAATTCTTCTATAGTATAACCAGTCCATACCCATATTTTAATATTAGGATGAACATCTCGAATAATTTGAATAAAAGTAGCTACTTCAATAAGATTTTCTTCTATAAATGGTTCTCCACCTAAAATACTAAAATTGCGTTCAATTCCATTAGCCTGTAATAAATTAAGAATTTGATTTAATAAATCTAATGAATAAATCTCTTTGCCACCATTAAAGTCCCAAGTTTCTTGATTAAAACATCCAGGACAATGTTTGTGACAGCCTTGAACGAAGAGGGAGACTGAGATTCCCTCTCCATTGACTACATCATTAGCTATAATATCTGCGTATCTCATTTATGCTTTACCCTCATATCAGTTTCCTGTACTTTACCTGGATTAAAAGCGCTTGTGTAGTTGCCGGTTAGATATCCTGTAACGCGTCTTAGGCGCGTAATATCTTGGCTGCCGCATATAGGACACTCATTACCAATTTCATCAGTATATCCACAATTTTGGCACGCGTCATTAGGAACATTCACCGCGAAATAAGGTATATCATGATCCATTGCATAATTTACTATTGTTTCAAGAGCAGAAAGATTATTTTTAATTCCACCATCAAGCTCTACATAGGTAATACATCCCGCAGAACTATATCCAGTTAATTGAGACTCAATATCAATCTTATCAAAAGGAGACATTTCTTTCCATACTGGAACATGAATACTATTAGTAAAGAAATCATTTTCACTAACATTAGGAATTTTACCATATTTAGCTTGGAATTTCTTCATTGCAGTATGGCATAGATTTTCAGCAGGAGTGTAATAAACGCCAAAGTTTAAATGACATTCCTCTTTAAACTCTGCACAACGATCTTTGAATAATTGCTCAATTTTTTTAGCTACAATCATTCCCTCTCTTGTGGTATGATCGCAACCAATAAGAATTTGTAATGTTTCAGCTAATCCTATTTGACCTATTGCTAAAGTTCCATGCTTTAAAGCAGAACGAATACCTTCCTCTGGTACATAGCCTGCCATTAATCCGTTCTCATACATGAACTTCGCAGATTCAGGAGACTGACTGCATATCCATTCAAAACGTTCAAGCAACATATTTTTAGCTTCATAAATTTTAGTATCTAATAATTGTAAAAATACATCTATAATATTATCATCATATTCGTTAGTAAAAGACTCTTTAGCTTCCATAGCAAGAGTAGGAAGAATAATAGTTACAGGGCAAATATTTCCTCGTCCATCTTTAATTTGTCCCATACCATTAATATCCCAACCATTAGCAGTTCTACATCCCATTGTACTAAAATAGGTACGAGGGTCTTTAGGGTCATATCCTGCATTTCCGCCCCAATCAACATTTGCATAATTTGGATATAATCTTAATGCAGTAGATTTTAATGCTAATTGATATAGATCATAATTAGGTTCACCTGGATATCTATTTATCCCTTTTGCTAATTGAAAAATACCACAAGGAAAAATAGACGTTTTATGTAATTTACCTAATCCTTCAATAGAAACATCTAATAAAGCTTTGATAATCATTCTACCTTCTGGTAGAGTACAAGTTCCATAGTTGATAGAAGTAAAAGGAAGTTGATTTCCAGAACGAGATTGAAGAGTATTTAAATTATGATACATGCCTTCAACTGCTTGATATACTTCTTTAATTGTCCTATCCATAGCATATTTATAAGCCTTACCATTATGTGTTGTGTATTGATAAGCATCTATTGGCAGATCATTACTAAAACGTGTTGACTTATATTCAGTGCTATTATCTATATATTTTAGTCCTTCACAAAAATGTTTATAAAAAGATTTACGAACATATGGAACCATTGTCCAATCAAGATGAGTCGCGGAAACGCCGCCAAACTGCTGCAAAGATTGAAGTTGGAAGATTACTGCAACAAGTTGAAAAGCTGTATTAACTGAATTAGCAGGACGCACATCTGTTTGTCTTGTGTTAAAACCTTTAGCAAGTAAATCATCAAAAGGCACAGATAAACAGTTATGATCGCCAACCGCATAATGGTCTAAATCATGGATATAAATTTCATTATTTAAATGATTATTCTTAGCCATATCAGATAAACAATAATCAAGTGCATATTGACGCATTAAAGTTCCATTTGCTTCACCCATACGTCCACCAAAACTATGTTCATCAACATTCGCATTTTGATTTGCTACATTTGATGCAGTTAATTTTTCAGAAATAGTTTGAATAAGTTGAGTATTGCGCAAACGCTCTTTAGCTCTATCTTCACGATAAAGGATATATGCTTTAGCCACATCTTTACGTTTAGTAGACATTAAGCCTTTTTCAACCATATCTTGAATTTCTTCAATGTTTAGTAGTTCTTCGCGGGAACCCGCTTGTTCCTCCACAAAGTCAGCTATATTACCCGCTTTAACATAAGCATAATCTGTTAATTCTCCATCCACAGATTTAAAAGCAGCTAAGATAGCATCAATGATTTTGTTTTGATCGAAAGGTACAATACGCCCATCTCTCTTTTTAATATTAGTTCTCATATAAACCTCCTAAGTATATTTTTATTTTAAGGATATAATTTATATAACTTTTTTAATATATATATTAATCATTATTGTCCTTGTAAAAACTCCCTTATAGCGGGAATATTTTGAATATTAAAATATTCACCATTATCATCAGAATTATTAAAATACACATATTCAAAGCATATGTTTTGAAAATCTTTTTCATCTGCTAAGAAACGTCTGCAAATTTCAGTATAATCTGGGTAATGCTCTCGCTGAAAATTTCTTTCTAAGCGGACTCTCGGAGGAGCTTCAATCTGGACTGGTAGCACTTTTATGCGACCGTCCGCCAATAAAGAACATACTCCTTGAATATTAAAAACTCCAACATTTATATAATGAGGAGATATTGTTTCTATAGAAGTTCCATAATACCAATCTCTGAAACATGTAGTTTCTAACATCAAGCCCTGTTGCTTCTTAAAGGCGAACTCCGTGTCATCTATAAAATAATAATCTTTGCCATTAACTTCATAATCTCTTTTTGGTCTAGTAGTGTAAGATACTATCCCTTTTGTATTAGGAATGTTATTAACTATCCATTGCTGAATAGTATCTTTTCCCGCTCCACTCTTACCAAAAAGTGCAAGTATTTTATACTGCGGTGGAGGTACTAATCCACTCGCAGTATAAGTTTGATTATCCATACAATTTAAATTATTCATCACCATTCTGCCCATACCTATCATGAACTAAAATCATATTTCCTTGTTGATCCACATCTGTAATCTTATACAACTGATGCGTAGGTGTATTTGCTGCGTAAGTTTTTGCAATGAACATATCATCTCTTCTAAAACCAGTACACATAATCTTTACGCCTCTTGTAAACCATCCACGCTCTTTAATCTTTTTAGTACCATCCTCTTGTACCTCAGATATTTGTCTATTAAACATTGCAAAATATTCTTTTGTAAACTTAACATTTACAACTCCTTCTGTTGTTAAAATAGTTACAGATGAACGTGTATCATTTTTACTAATTACTGTGCCAATGATTTTAGATAATTTGAAAATTGGAATTTGTTTACCATTCCTCTTAAAGAAATAATCTACCTTTGGTTCTTCTGGCATATTAAAGAAATTTGAAATACCATATTTATTTACATTTACATGAGCCAATTCATGTTCGTGATAATAAAAACATAAGCTTTCCATTTCCCATGCTGATATTGAACCAGTTGCATATTTATTCCAATATTCTAAAAATAATAGTTCATTAAATTCTTTTAATACTGACTCTTGATTTTCTTTAAGCCAATCTCTTGCAGCATCCATTTCTTTTTGATAAATTTTATCCCAATCTGTTTGTAAAATACAAGTCAAACCATTAATAACACTTAACTTGTCTAAGTCATAATATTGACTATACAATTCTTCACAAGCTTGATCAAATACATAATATTTACCAGCCTTTTTATTTGCTTTAAGATATTTATTAAATAAAAAGATCCTCTTCTGCTCTTCTAAAGATTTAGGAATTAAATCTCTTTGAATAAGTCCATTGAAATTTTGTAACGTCAATCTTTTCTTTGGTTCGCATACCTTTGAAAGATAATAAACCATAATTAAGATACGCGGTTCTACATTTAACTCTTGCGCCCATTCTGTTTCTAAATTATCAAAAGCTCCCGCTTTAATAAGAGAAATAACTTGAGTTTTAGTTAATGGGCAACGATTCATAAAATCTATAAATGAAGTGAAAGGACGTGTATTTAAAATTGCATCAATTACTGGAGTTCCAATACCATTTAATGCTTTCATACCAAATAGAATTTGATTATTTGCAACATCTGGCTCAAAACTATAATTTGACTTATTAATATCAACTAAAGATACCTTAATACCTTTAGATATAATATCGCCAAGAGCTTTTGCAATTTTAGCATAATCTGTAGATTTTTCTTTCTTAACTATAGTTCCTTCATCATCTTCATCTATATCATACTCAGAGTCATCTTCAAGAGAACCACTATTCACAATTAAGCAAGCAGTATTCCAATATATAGGATTCCAATTAGTTGCAATAAACATTGTCTGAAAACCAATAAAAGAATAAGCGAGAGCATGGATAATACTGAAGCTATATCCCATCTGAGGACCAATTCCACACTCCCAAACATATCGTCCTAAACATGGACTTTTTGCTTGCTCTAATACTTTATCTCTTAATTCTGGAATTTTAGACATTTGTTTCTTACCAACAATCTTACGCGCGGCATTCGCTTCTGCGAGCGTAAAGTCACAGATATTTTCATCCATAAGCATTCGCATAAGTTGCTCCTGACTTGGTGGAACCCCATGAGATTTTAAGAAGTAAGGCTCTAAAATTTTTTGTTCTGTTTTAGTTAATCCCGCCCTATCCATCTCTTTATACCAAAGACTAATATCATTCTTAAAACGAATGTATTTTTCCATTGGTGATTCTTGACCTTTTTCCGCTGTCATAAGTCGCATCAAACCATTGGCATCCGCCATCTCCATAATATTGCTTGGTCGAATCTTCTTAGCTGCTTGACTACCCACATCACTATCAAATTGAAAAATATTTAATACACTATTTTCCTGCAATACTTTCCATATATTTTTATCTTCTATTGGAAGTACAGAAGGATGAAAATACTTATCATAAACTTCTTTTAAAGATAAATTACTATCAATTTCATTATACTTTTGTAATAATCTAATTGCCTCTGCTAATTTATCTTGAACTTCTGTAACTAAGAAATCATACTTAGTCATTCCCGCAGCTTCACACATATGTAAATCATATTGAGTAATAATTTCACCCTTTGGAGTTTTCATAAAGCATCCAAATTCATATGGATCTTCATCAAACAAAATAACACCAGATGCGTGACTGCTTCTTTTATTCACTAATCCTTCAATAGCAATCATAATATCAAGAAGTCCATCATACTGATTCACCTCTTTAATGAAAGCTTGAATTGGTTTTCTTCCCTTATCTGGATTACCATTAATCACATCTTTTAATTCCCACAAAAATCCTCTCTCACTTGGAATTAATGATGACATATACTGTGCTGTATCAACATCGATACCATCAGGATAATCTTCACTACGATAACCGCGGCAGGCAGTTAGAATTGTTGAACGAGTTCCTTCTGTACCAAATGTCGCAATTAAAGTACATCCAAGATTTTTTCTTGATAACTCATCAATATCTTCATTGAAATTTTGCCCACGCTCTTCTTTAATTTTTCTTAAAATCAAAGGACGTTTAGACGGACATAAATCCAAATCAATATCACCAAGTTCAACTCTTTCTTTATTCAGATATCTCCAGAATGGTAACTCCCACTTAATAGGATCAAGTTGCGTAATTCCAAGAAGATAATGATTCAGTCCACTACAACTTGAGCCTCTGCCCGCCCCAACGATACTTCCACAATTCCAAAATAAATTAACATAATGTTGTAAAGTTACAGGATATGAAAACATATTAGTTTCAAGTTTTTCTCCAATAGTTCTTTTAATATCTGCTTCTTCTTCAAGGCGAGCTAAATATTCAGGATGATCAAATGCTGAGTCTTCTTCACCAAACATTTCATCTAATTTATCCCAACACTGACTTACCCAATATCTTTCTACTTTATCATCTGATGTAAACATAGACTTTAATATTGGATAATTATCCATTTCATCTGCTATTGGATTATTAACTCCCCACCACGCGGACTTTGGATAATCTTTAACTTCAACCTTTGGAATGGTTTGATGATGTTCAAGTGAATAATCTTCAATTTTTTCCCAGATTTGTTGACTATTCATAATCATTCTATCTAATTCATCTGGAATACTTTTTGAAATATTATTTTTTATATCTTCTTCATCTTGCAAATAAGCATATTCATAAAAGTCATCAACCTCACGCTCTCCACCTTTTGAATTAAGATATGCTTTATGCACAAATCTATCTTCTTTTTTAAGATAATGAGCGTCACTTCCAATAACCATTGGAATATCAAAGCATTGCGCGATAGATACTAGTCTTCTATTAACTACAATTTGATCTTTACTACACCCTGGCGCACATTCAATATAAAAATCTTCACCAAATAATTCTTTACACCATAAAACAAAATCAACAATTCTTTGATGCGCCTGCTGTTGACCTACTACATCATTAATTGCTTCGCAGTTAATCATATTTAGAGTTTGTACACTTAACTCTCCACCCAAACATGCAGTTGTTGCAATTAAGGAACCTGGATATTTATGAACAATCTCATATAAATCTGAATATAAAGTTGGAACTCTTTCCATACCTCTATCATAATATGAGTTCATCCATGCTCTTGATGATAATTCTCTTAATGCACGATGTCCTATTTTATTTTTTGCAATCAAAATAAAGTGGTAATATTTCTGACCACTTTCTCTATTTGGGCATAAATAAATTTCATTACCAAGTGCAACTTTAAAATCTGGATGTTCTTTCTTTAATTCTTTTGAAAAGATATTTATTTCCATATGACTTGAAAGACATTCATGATCTGTAATTGCGATACCAGATAATCCAATATCTATTGCTCTATTTATTAAATCTTTTGGACGATTAATACAATCCAATAAACGAATGTTGCTATAATGCGTGTGAGAGTGAACCTCAAACCTCTTCATACCTTGATTCATTCTACTTTACCTTTCCTTTAATCTATTTATATTATATCATAGTTTTTATAAAAAGTCAACTACTTATCGGATAATCTAACTCCGTTAAAATATAACCATGTTCTTGAAACCATGGAATTAAAAGACGGCGTTCAGAACATGGATTATTTGGAGTCTCATAAACTATTAAAACAAAAGTATAGTCTATATTAGTATTTTCTACTTTTTGTATTTGTTTATTTAATTTTTCAAATCTTTGCATTATATCATCAAAATCAAGAGTATCAAGATATTCTTTGTATTTAATCTTAAATTCACATTGAGTTCCTTTAAATGGACAATCGCGGCTGCAGCTGCTTAAAGTCGCTACAGAACTTGGATTAAATACTTCTGCTCTAATACCATTCCATATTCCTCTTTTATCTTTAAATTGATAAGAATAATCGTGTGTGAAATCATGGAACCATGCGGGATCCCATACGGCTGTAGATAGGGGAACCATATTGGGCAAAAAATTTCTTATTTGATAAAAATAACTGATTTTTATATTTATCATCGAAGCAATACTAATTTTTTTTCTGGACGGGTGCAAGCTGTGTATAACCATCGCGCATGGTCTTTCCTATCGAATGGAAAACCTTCCTCGATAACTAATACATTAGGCCAGGAACTACCTTGTGCTTTATGCGTCGTTATGGCGTACCCATAAGTGAACTCATAGGGAACTATACCCGCGGTCCGCGGATTTTTAGTAAGTTTATATGCTGTTGCTCTACTCATACATTTATCACCAGTCATGATCATATAAGTATCCATTGCTAAGTTACTATAAGAGTCGTCACTATCTGTAATAAAATTAGCTATAGTAACATCAATAGTACCGCCACCCACATACTGTGGTAAATAATGAACTGTATCAAATTTATTTTGCAGATAACCAATAGTGCCATTAATTAAATCATTAGCCTGTTCAGATAACACTCCCCAATAATTACGGAGACAAATGACTTTATCTCCTTCCATTGGTTTAATATCATTCATTCCACATAATTTCCGCATTTGTGTATTTATAGATTTACGAGTATTATTAGTCCCAACTAAGATTTGGTCTGCCCATTGCATCATACCTGTTGTTAATTCTTCTTTATTAAGAATTTGTACTTCATTACCAGACATATTAGGAATAGATTCATAGTTTCTAATAGCCATAGTCAATCTAATAATTTCAGATTCTGCTTCTTGACGCATAATTTCATCAAGAAAAATATGTGGATTATCAAGTAAATGATTATCTTCATCTTTATCAATAGGTGGAAGCTGAAATGGGTCACCTAAACAAATTACATAAGCATGATGTTTAAATAATAAATCCATTAACGTTTTTGGTGCCATTGATACTTCATCAACTACCACTACATGATATTCAATTTCTGGGCGAGGACGGCGAAAAAAAGTTCCATTAGGTCTGGGGAAAGACTCATAAAGGAGTTTATGTAAAGTTGTTACATTTTTATTACCTTTTTTAGCAAGAACCTGTGCAGCTTTACCTGTGTATGTAGCATATACAACATCATCTTCATCAAGATTTAACGCTTCGATAATAAAGCGAACAAGGGTACTTTTACCAGTGCCCGCATAGCCACTAATTACAGTATATTTTTCATGGTCACGATAACGCTGTACTGCAATTTTCAATCCTTCTTCTTGTTTTCTATTTAACTCCATTTATATTAACCTCTACTTTTATTCTTATTTTTATTATATCATATTTTATTTGAAAATTCCAATTAAAAAATTCCAAGACCTATTTTGATTTCAGAGGACGGGCGTTCTCTGCGCGAGCAGTTAAAAGAGATATTTAACTCTTTCCGTAACATCATATGCTTCAATTAAAATTTGAGGGAAAATATTATTCAACCAATGATTGCAATTACACTTGCCTACTATATCCATTTTCACAAAACCATCACTTAATAAGCTTTCATATTCTTCTTGTCCAGAACCAAACTTAATAATTGAAATTCTATTTGGTAAAGTAATCTTTAATGTAGGATTTTTGTCTGGAGACATAAGTGTTATCATATCTTTGGTAACTTTTAAATCTTTAATTGCAATTAAAGATTCATCAATATCTTTACCCCAAAAACCATTCATATCTGCAATATCTAAAATATTCTGAGGATTAACCTTATCTCCTTCATATATATAATCTACATAATATAAAGGCTCTTCGCTCATATTTTTTAATTGTTCATTAGTAGATTCGATAAATGCAGGTATATCTTCCTTGCGGAGACCTAGCCCAAAGGCACCTTGATGTCCAGCTACAAAGAGCGTCACACCGGTTGCCGCGCATATATCTTTAAATTCAGTCACGCCTACTTTATCGCAACCGCGCGCAGAACCTTGAAAAGATATTTCTCCAGTTTCTTTATCTTCTACTTTTGTTAAAATACAACAGGGTCTTTGATATTTTGCCATAAACTTATTTGCAATTACGTATAACTCCAATGTTTCCATTGGTACTGACTATTTTTTACTTAATATAAATATATTAAGAACCCCATTTCCCAGTGCGTATCAATAGCACCAGTACTCCCGATCTCACTCAGGATAGTCGATACAGGTTTATAATTAAATCATCTATTATAAGAAATAGATGATTTAATTATTTTCCCACGAGATTGTCATGTAAATATAGAGGGTTTCTTTTATAATTAAACCATCTATATTTATTTAGATTTCCTCGTTAGCATTTAATAACTTTTTGTCCAAAGTCACTAAATACCCCGCTGATAAACGGAAAAGGTGTTTAAGGGCAAATTGCTTACCCTGCAATATTACGATCTACTTGACCAGGTTCAAGTAAGAATAAAAGAACTTTATTATCAAGTAATGATTGCTCTTGTATCATATTTTCAAGAAATTCCATCCCAGCATCTTGTGCTCTTGTTTGACGATTTTTAACATTTGTACAAGTACGCATGGCTTGGTCAACTCTACGTTCCACTTCTCCAAGTTTATGACCTCTTTTGTTAGAAGGAATTTCTTCGCAAGCTTTAAATGAAAGCATTGATTCAAAAATAAGTTCTTTTTCTTCTTGAGTTCCACTTCGTACAATAGCATTAACAAAAGGAACAATATAGAAAGCTGCACCCCAAGACGTAATATGTTGACCTAATTTAAATTGGTTCTTTTGCCATATAGAATAAATAAAAGGATTTTGAATATTATCTGGTTCAAAACCTTTATTAATAAGATGTTTAGTTTCTATAGAACACAAACTCATCATATCGCCTGTATTCCCCAGCGCGACTAGGTCTAAGTAATTATCTGCATTATTTCCGCCTAATAAACTATCTAAGTATCGACAAAACTGCCAAACAACACCAACACCAGAAAATTCTTTATTTGGATAAGGCTCTAATTGGTCGTTGATAATGATTGCAGGAGAGTCAGACTCTTTAATCTCTAATTCGTGGTGATCAAGAATAATAACAGGAATATGATGTTGGTATAATTTTTTACATTCTTCAATATCATTACTACCTGCGTCTGGCACTATAACAAGATTAACTTCATTCTCTATTATCCAATCTACACAATCATTTAAACCATGTTGTTTTCCATCATGTATAAACCATATAATATTATTTAAAACAAAAGAAGGAAATAAATCATATAAATAGTTAATTAATAGCGCGGAAGATGTAAAACCATCATCATCACTATCAACTATAATTGAAACGCGGGAACCGAGGTCTATGGCGCCAATAAGCGCGGCCGCCGCGTTTTTAAGCTTTTCTTCTCCTAATAATTTAAAATCATTGATATCATTATCTGTTGTATGCAAATAATGTTGAATATCTTTATAAGCAATTCCTCTATTTGTAAGCACTTGTTCTTGTGCTGTATAATTCTCATTAATTGGTTTTATTAATTTGTATTTCATTCATAGATATATCCTTTCTTTAAATAATTGAATAAATATATTTGGTCCTGCATCAATCGGTGAATCTTTATATCCCAATAATTTCTCTTTATCAAACATATAAGAAATTTGAACCATATTATTATATTTATTATATATCTCTGTTAGTTTTTTACACCATTTTTTATGTTCTTCATCATTTAATTCTTTAAACTGTTTATCAAAAGCTATAATAATTTCTTCCACGCCTAAAGATAATAGAAGCTGAACCTGATGCCGAATGAGCGAGCTTCCGCATACTGCAACTGAAATATCATCATCTTCACCAAAATAACTTGCATATTTTAAGCAACTTTTTTCACCTTCAAAAATAATAGCCTTCTTCATTATCTTAATACTATTTTTACTATTGTTTAAATTATATAAATTAAAAGATAATGGATGATTATATAATTGTTGATTTAGCTTAGCAGGTTTATATTTACCATTTTTTTCTTCTTCTTTAATCAAAGTTCTCTCTCTTACTCCAATTAAATTACCATCTATATCATAATGAGGGATTACTATTCCATCATTTTTAGGATCATAAGCAATACCCCTATGTTGCATTATTTCCCATTTAATTCCTTCTTGTTCCCATTCAGGGATTCTAGGACGAGGGAGATGTTGTAAAATTTTACTATCAAAAGTTCTCATTTCAACAATTTGCTCTTGCTGAACTTGATTATTTCTTTCGTAATTATTTAAAATTTGCCAATCATGTAATGAAAATTGACTATTATCAAAATCTTCTGCTAAAATTGGAAAATTAAAATAGCTTGCTACAAATATAATAGCGGGGTACAATTCAATATGTTTAACTTTCATAACTAATTGAAAAATGTCAAAAGTGTCATTACATTCAGTATAACATCTAAATAATTTAGTATTATCATAATAATATAATTTATGAGAACCTTCACCTGGCTCATTATGACAAATAGTTTGAGAAACAAAAAATCCATTTTGCATAATAGGTTCTCCACCTAATTCTGCAACTAAATCAAATATTTGTTCTATTGTTAAAGAATTTTTAATTTTATCTTTGTCATAATGTGCCATAATTACTCCTTTGAAGTATCTAATTCTTCAAATTTTATAGGAGAGTCTGACCAATTAATAAAATCATTACAAATATAAATTGATGCAAAACTTACTCCCTTTTGTATTTCTTTCATTGATTTATCTTTATAGAAATTAATTCTTTTATCAAAAATAATTAATTCCATATCTTTATCATTGTCAATAGCAATAGATCTTAAAGCATCAAATCTCTTTTGACCCTGAAGTGTAGGTAATGGAAACAGCATTGCAAATGGTTTATTTAGTTCTACCAATCTTTTTAATATATCATCTTTAATTGAAAATGGAGGATTAGAAATAATGACATCATAAGACTCTGGTTCATAATTAAAGAAATTTTGTCCATTATTAATATGAGTAGCTATTACATTATATCCTGCATTTCTAAATACTTTTACATAATTACTGTCTTCTGTATCAAAAGGACACCAAATAGTATCTCTATGTTCCCAGCCTTCTAAATATTTTAACAACGGGGTTACCGCGTACTTAGGAGTAAAAACCTCATCTGATGCCTTATCTGTCTTTGCTGTTAAATATCCTTTATTTATTGCCATATAATTCTCCTTAAAATGCACTACTTTCTATTTTAGGTTGAATTTTTATTTTTAAATCATCAATCTCTACTAATTCATAAGTATAGTTAGTTGCAAACATTGGTTTAATTTTACAAGTACCTCTATCTGCATCGCACCATAGTAAAATATCTTTATATCTACCTCTCCTATTTTTATATACAGACATTTTAATTTGAGGACGTGCAAAACCGCCTACTTTAATAACGTTATCAAGAGCATTAATATCATCTTGAGTGGTCTCTAACATAATTAAACCTAAATCAATTTTCCTTAATACCTTATATTTCTATAAGGAGTAGACTATATCTTTACCATGAGACTTCTCTTTTAGGTAGATGGCACTTCCATTACTGTAATTAGTAATGTACTCCCCGCCGGGATAGTCGTTGAACCTTGTTCTATTTGAACCTTGGCTGCTGATTGCCCAATCCTTTTAATTTTTAAACATTCACATTTAAGCTTATTTCATCTTTATGTTGTAGTTTAAAAGGCTCTAAGGGTTTTCCAGCAATTCACCATCTTATAATCACTTAGTATTTCTACTAAGGACGACTGTTTCTAAACTTTTAAAAATTTGATATTTTCTTTCCAAATGAACATTTGCGCTATCATATAATTGCTTCATAATTTGATATGGTTTATTAGTACCACCGCATCGGATATAATAATTATTTGTCGTAGAAGTAGGGTCTCTTCGTTCTAATTTATTTGATATGTTTAATTTATTATTAATCCACGTTAATAATTCTGCTGTGCCTTCTATATTAATTCCATAATTATTATATTGAGAAGTTTTAAATTATGTATATTTTAAAAGTTTGTCCAATCTGCAATGCTTTTTGCTCCACGAAGTAAGTTTTGATCATATTGTTCCGCGGTACGATAATCTGCATTCAACTGAGTTGCTGTCATTATAAACACACCATATTGATTACATAAATCTTTTAAACGTGTTGAAATCATAAAAAGGATATTATCTTCTCTTAATCCTTTTACACCTGCTTTAGAACTAATCTCGCTTAAAATTTTCATACTAGAATGAATATAATCAAAGAAGATATATTTAGTTCCATGTTCTCTAATACTATATTTAATAACATTTTCAATATCTTGTAATGAAAAATCTGGTAATTCTTTAATATATACAGGACATTTTTTTAGAAGTGCGGCGGCCGCGGTCACACGCTCCCACTCACCTTCGTAATATTCTCCATTAATGATATGTTCCTCATTTACATCAGATAAAAATGCAATCATCATTGTTTGAATTTCATCGACAGATTGCTCTGTGGTAATAAACATTGCAGGCTCTCTAGTACCATTCTCTTCCCATTTTTTAGTTTCAGAATTATATAACTTATCACATCCAATAGCACAGACATCTGCAATCATTGAACGAGTCTTACCAACTCCAGTAGCCGCCGACCGCAAGTAAAATTTCTTTAATCTTGCTCCTCTTGATATAGTATTAATTAAAGGTCCATAGAGCGGATATCCAATCTCAGGAACCTCTTTAAATCGTTCAAGGAGCTCTAAAGCGCCATCACCCGCATTTACAATATCATTATCAGCATTATCTGCATATTTTAAGCGAATATCATCAATTTTCTTATCAATAATATCAGCTATATCTTCTATTGATGTATTATCAAGCCAATCTTCTTGTGCTTGTTTCTTCTTTGCATCAAATATATTATCAACATCATATAACCATGATAAATTCATTCCAATAGATTCATACATTCTAAATAATGTCATTTTTTTCATTCTATTGTAATAATAATCAAATGCAGCTATTTGAGTTGTTTGACTTACTTTTTGAAGATACTCTGCACCTTTATTAGCTTTATACACAGCTAATTTCTTTGGACGACTATCAAGATAATCTTCTATTGCATTAATTGAAATTTCTTTAGCCCCAAGAGCATGAAGATTATAAATTGAACCAAAAATTATTTTATGAAATTCTTCTGTAAAATCTTCTTCATAGAAATGATATTTATCATTTTCATCTAATAAAGAAGGATGATTATAAATACCGCCAATTACTTGAACAATACTTGGGATATCTACATATTTAGATTTACTCATATTTCTTCTTCCTCATCTTCTTCAAAAAATAGTTTAGGTTTTCTGCGTTGAACAAAAGGAGGAGGAATTACTATAACCTTCTCTTTTGGTTTGTATTGTTCAATATCTTTATCTTCATTAGATAGTTGTGCTAAATATAAATTATAAAAATAGTTATAGGCTTGTTCATAAACATAAGGGACAATGCCAATTCCACCATTAGCTTTATCAGTAGAATTACCTTTTATATCATACCAATAGACTAATGTTTTTAAAATACCACTATATGTATAATTATAATCAGCTTGAAATTCTTTAATTTGTTTTTTAATACGAGCATTGACATAAGGTTCGTCAAAAAGTTTCATAATATATCGCTCTAATGCTTCTATATCTTTTTCTTCTTGAGTTTTATTATTTTCATGCTCTTCTGCACATTTTTTATGTGCGTAACGTCTCGCGGAAACCTGGATTGTAGGCTCTTTATCCCGATCAAAGGTCTCACCACAGTATTTACATTTTACAAGGCGCATTATCTTTTTCCTCCTTTATTAAATATTCCTCTTTTAATAAAGAAGTTAAATCTGTTAAACTGTTATAATTCCAATAAGGAATCCTATATAATTTAATATTATGTTGAATACAATAATTATTTTTTATTTTATCATGTTCAATATTTTCTTTAGAATAATATCTACTTTGTTTATTAAAATGCTGTTCTCCATCATATTCAATCAAATATAATAATTGGTTTTGATCATTAAAAATTGCAAAATCAAATAATAAAGGAAAGTTTTTATTGCTTTTTAAATCAGAAAAAGAATATTGTTTTTTAAAATTTTGATGCTCATTATTTAAAATTTGAGAAATTTTAAATTCTCCTTTAGATTTTACGCATCCACAGGAAAATTGAGCATTTTTTCCTCTTAATCTTCGACCATCTAAAATAAAATGTCTCCCACATAATAAACATTCACAATTCCAATGAATGGCTTTATTTTCTTTTGATTCATTTTTAGAAATAACTTTAATACAATTTATAATTTGACCAGTCATATCTATTTGTTTATTTGGTCTTTCATAAGTTCGATCTCTTTCTTTATTCCAATTTGAATACCAGTCATATCTATAAAATTAGATGTAGCCATATTAAATAGCTCCTTTCAAAATCTTTATTACTTTACTATTATTATAACATATTTTTTAAAATAAATCAAAATGAGGTGCTGTCAATTAAGACCTCACCTCATATAATTTATATCTATTTTAAATTCTGTGCTATTAAGTCTTTCAAATCAGTAACAATCAAATCTAAAGCTTCTACTTGTTCTCTTGAACAATCATTTACCTTTTGCCCTTTACCAAGATATTTGTCAGTAATCTGAACAATTCTTGGCTGCCAATATGTCTTGAATTTTTCATTATCAACATTTTCTGCAATCTTCTGAATTAGACTATTAAATGTATTAATTAATTCATCAAAGTCTAAATCTTCAATAGTAGGAACATAAAGATTATTTCTTTCAGAAGTAAAGTATTCTGAACCATCTTCCGCAGCCTGTTTATCAATAGCATCTCCAATAGCCTTCACCAAATTATCATATGAAAAATCAATACTATCTTGTGTGTATTTAAAGCGGGAACCTGCCATGTAGCGCGGAGTACCTCGCATAAAGAGTTTAGTAAATGTATGACCTTCATCATCTTGAATTGATCTTGAATAACCAATAATATCAGTCATACGAGAAACTACTTTTGTTGCTCTCTTATCTAAAGTTGGTACAATTTGATTATACTCTTGACCATTTTCATCTGTGAATGTTTTATCTGTACTATGGCTAATAAGAACAAGACCATAATCCATTTGAACAATGGAACGTAAGCACTCATCGAACTCTTTTTCAATCATTCCATACCCTTGTCCATAAGGAATATCACTGATTTTATCAACACCAAAACCGCCGTCCGCGCGTTTTGCATTAGCTAAGATATATTTGGTACAGTAATCATAAGCAATATCACAAGTATCAACAATAATTGTTTCAAATCTTTGCTTTACTTCATCTTCTTTTAATTGTCTTAAAACTTTTCTAAACTCAGACCAAGAATTAAGTGGTTGAGCCATTGCTCCAGGAATTGCATTATAGCCCTTTTCAAAAGCTAAAAGTAAATGTCTTGGAAACTTAGTTGCAATGGTTGTTTTACCAGATTTAGGATCTCCATAAAAGAAGACTGAATAGCCCCTTAAGTCACGACTGACTTGGTGTGGGGCTATCTCTAATAGATTAATTCCACCCATATTCAATCTCCTTTATTTAAATTAAAAATTAAAAGTTCCCTTTTTAGCTTCTGGAGCTGAACCTGTAGGCATATTCATCGCATTTCCGCTTGAAAATGCTGCATTCGCCCTGTTTGCACGATACTCATCGCTTCTCTTTTTAATATCAGCTAAATAAACCTCTCTGTTCTGCATTGCAGCAACAAGTTCATCAGAAGTTAATACTGTTTCGTCACCAAAATCATAAGGAATTTTAGCTGTTCCAGTAACAACCCACTCTTTTGTTTTTCTTTCATAGATTTTAACCGCAGCTTCACCAAAAGCAGATTCTTCCATTCTTTCTACTGTTGATGTTGCACTTAAAATCTTACCCCATACTTTTGTGAAAAGAGGATTTGAACCACTAATTTCTGCATCCTCAAAATACTTCATTCCCGCAGGATTTTTCACAAAGAAATCAACAGGAAGAACATCTTTTCTGAAATTAAATACAGCACCCCTTAATGAAATATAAGGAGCTGTAATACCCTTATCTTCATTTGCTTCAACTGTATTAGCCGCAGTAATAATCATATCCATAGTAAATGTATTTCTTTCAGATAGATCACATAATTCATTTACAATAGTAACAAATCCACCTTCATTTGTTTTTACAGACACTAAAGAGTCATCCTGAGCATAAAAATCATTTAATGCTAAATTTGTATCAATCTTTACTTTAGTTGCTGCATCTTTACCATCAGCAATCCAAGTTTTACCTTCGTTGATAATCTTCTGTAAAGCTGCATAAGTCTGATTTTTACCGCCACTCTTCGTAAATTCGGTTACATATGTAAAATGTACTGTTAATACATTTAATCCTTCTTCATCAGTTGCTACATCAAGAGTTCCAGAAATAAATTCTTTTCCAAAGTTCGCGGATTTTTCATTCTGAACTGTTTTAATAGATAAATTATGTTCGTAAACTCTACCTTCAATATGTTCTGTATTAATAAAACTTTGTTTCATATAATTTAATCTCCTTAAAATAATTAAATTTTATCTATTCAACTTTTTTCTTTAATATAATTATAACAAAATTTTTAATCAATGTCAAGTTGTAGAATTTTCTTCCAACTGTTCATTGCGTCCTAAATCTGTAATTTTATAACATACAGGACTTCCGCCAATCTTCTCACAAAAACCTTCTTTAATTAGTTTCTGCATGGAACCTGATACTGATTTAGAAGAAACAAATAATCCTTCTCCAATATCTTTAGCTTTAAAAACATTGTTATATTGTATCTCATTCTCTTGCATAAATTTAAGAACTTTGATACCATTTTCTGTGATTTTTGGTGCTACTTTAGTTGTGCAAAATGTAGACCAAAAATCACAAATATCTTCCCAATCTTCTAGACCACTGTAATCAGCGGGTCCATTAAAAATGACTTCATTCACTAACTGAATGAATTTTTCTTTATTAGACATTTGTTGATTTACCTCTTTTTATCTTTATTATAATTATATTATAACATTTTTTTCTTAGCAAATCAACAAATTTGCTTATAATACTTGTTCGGTTGTTCGGTTGTTTCATCAAAAAAGAGAAACTCTTGAGCGTATGGAAGAGTTCTTGCCCATTGAATAAAGCTATCTTCCACTTGAGTGTGGATACCACTCCATTCATTCAATTTATGAGAGCGTCTTTGATGACATATACTAAGAATAGTTTCATAGTTAGCTGTCCATGTACGAGTTTGTAACCAAGATTCAGGTAACCAACGAACTAATTCTTTCCAATAACGAGTATCTTTTGTTGTAAGATATTTTTGACGTAATTCTTCACAAAAATCAATAAGGCTTGTAACCTCTAAATCAACATCATCATATTGTAAAGGATCATCTTTTTTATCTAACATTAAATCTTTATTATAATCATCTATTTCAAAACAATCAATAGTGATTGGTTTAGATGTTAATTTATGCATTGTAGATGTACTATTAGCAACAGTAGCTACTTTGTAAGTATCCGCTTCTTTCCCATTTGGACTATCTTTTACTCTCTAAAAGAGAGGACACCATTTCCCCATTTAACTAGCTTCGTTTTCTAGAACTAGAGTGCGTATCAATAGCACCGGTACTCCCCTGCCCAGAAGGCTTAGGGGATAGTCTCTACAGGTTCTAATTATTAAATTAAGTCTTTAATATTATAATCTTGATCGTATCTAATAATACGCAATTCAATATTATGTTCTTTACAGTATTTAATTTTTCTTTGGTCATTATTGACTAAATCATTATAATTATTACCCCAAGCACCTTCAGCTTGTTGATAATGTTGTTGTCCATTATATTCAATTAAATGAGATAATTGACCATTGTTGAAAATTGCAAAATCAAAACGTAAATGACCTCCATTAATACCCAATAAATCTGGAAAAGTATATTGTGTAGCAAATTCAATATTATTATCTTGTAATATTTTTATAATATTTTGTTCATTAGCTGAATGAACACAACCACAAGAGCAAGTATTTCCGTTTCTAATTGTGCTACCTCTTGTAATAAAAATATTACCACAATGTTTACATACACATTTCCATAATGCAATTTGTTGATTGTCTGATCCTGCTCTTTCTAAGACTTTAATATCATTATTTTCAAAATTTATCATATCAATTACATTTTTGCTTTCTTTATTAAGGCATCCACAAGATTTTGTGTGTCCACTATTTAAATTTCTAGTGTCTACATCTATTTCTTTACCACATTTGCATTTACAATGCCATTTACCGCCTTTAATATAATATAATGGTGTTAAATATGTAAATTGTTTTCCTGTTAAGTCAACTCTAGGTTTAGATTGACGAGTTTTTATTTCTTTCATAGATACTCTCCTATTTCATTTAATATATATTAAAAGTATCTATATCTAATTTAAGAATTTGACCCTGATAATATTAAAAATTTATAATTAGTTTCCCACGGGATTCTTGGGATAAGTTCCCCGTTAGCTATATAAATAAAAAATATATAACCCCTTTGATAAAAGGTAAAGTGTTTCATTGGCAGAAAGAAGACTACCAATATAACGGTGCTGTAATGTCAACAGATACAAAAATTTGACGTAAGAACTTGCGGTGCTCCGATCCGGAGCGCACTAAAGTCTGTGCAAGTTTCATATCATCTGGTCCAATGAAAGCAACTTCCGCGAGGTCCGTATCTTCATTGTAACGTAAAATACCGTTATCTAATAGCCATGCATCATAATTATTAAAATGTTCCTCATATTCTTCAGAATCATCTTCTAAATTTGAATAATACTTATTCATCCATTTTTCAGCTACAGCATAATCTATCATACTGTTTTCTACATCTACAATATCAAATAGACTATCACTTTTATTCCAGCTGTTCTTAGGATTTCTCATACCTCGCAAGGCGCCTTCAAAGTTCATTACTTGAGTATTTTCAAATTTCATCCTTTTATCTCCTATTTATTTCCTTTAGTACTATTGAAACCTAAATCATAAGCTTGATACATTTCAATCCAAAAAGCCTCTTTTTCATTTAATTGAGGTCGATCACATTGCTCCATTAATTCAAAAGTAAAGTTCCATACCCCTTGAGCGATCATTGAATTATATAATTTATTAGTTGCGGAAGCCTCGATTCCTAGTCCACATTTGACGTGGTCTTTCCATCTTTGAGCGACATCTCATTAAATTTGACTATTTCTTACTTATCCATTAAAGAATAAGGACACCATTTCGGTTTGCATGTACTTCGTTACCTAAAATACAGCTACGTACCAATAGTAGCCCTACTCCCCTGCCCAGAAGGCTTAGGGGATAGTCGATACAGGTTCTTTGTTTAATTTTAATCAAGTTTATAAATTCCTGCAATTATTTGATCTTTAATATCATTAAAGAGTGATTATTTCCATGATTCTTTCATCTCCTTTTCATATTTATATGAAAAGTATTTTATTAAATTAAACAAAGTTTCCCACGAGATTTGAATTTTTTTTTTCATTCCTCGTTAGCTATATAATGTTAATTATATAACCCCTAGCGGTCACTAGGAAAAGTGTTTCATCGGCAGATGCTAACCACCGATTGTCCAATATAACATTGTTGCGTTTTTATATTGGTAATTTTATAAATGCCACATACTTTGTTAGTAGTACCTAATATTCTATTACACATTTCAGTTGTTTGTTTTTGAAAGTATGTACTCCATATTAATTTACTAAGAATAACAGGTTGATGAAATGATAGTTTTAAACTATTTAATTTTAAAATATCATCTAAATCACTTTCAGAAACTGATAATTTGTAAAAGCTTAATTGCTCTTCTTTCTCCCTCTCTCGCAACTGTGCGCGGGCTCCCGCGTTTAAAGTATCCTTTAAGTTATCAATTTTTTGTATATATTGTTGAATAATATCTTTTTGTTCTTGCTCTTGTTGTTCGAGCTGTTGAACTTTAGTATGATATTCTTTTTCAACTTCTTTATATCTTTGTTCAAGATGATATACATATTGTTCACTGGCATAAGAAAGATTACTTTTATATAAATTTATTTGTTCAGAAAGTTTATTTTTTTCTTTTTCATAGATTTGTTCAACTTCCTGTTTTTCTTTTGTTATATCTTGTAATAACTGTGCTTTCTGAGAGGAAAGTTCATTAATCTCTTTTTGAATTTGATATATTTTATCAAGCTCATCTTGATGTTGCTTCTGCTCTTCTTGCTTATGAGGTTTAATTGATTTATAATAAAATAAACCAAAACCAATAGTTTCAATAATAAGGAATAAAATTAAAAATATATTTAATCTGTTCATATTGATAAAAAATTTGGGTGAAATAAAAATATGATTTCACCCATTATGTATTTTAATTACTCAGCTGTTGTCTCTTCTGAAGCTTCTGGATCAAAAACCTTACCTTCATCTGTTAAACGGATGAACTTAACTGCCTTGTGAGTTCCATCAGGAAGCTCAATCTCTG